>Ga0116229_10000030_pt1 | contig 117840 bp, 89 predicted proteins | sample S1TSphgellanicum_3_FD_87313 | JGI IMG/M metagenome (GOLD analysis project Ga0116229, IMG submission 87313) | Host-associated microbial communities from peat moss isolated from Minnesota, USA - S1T2_Fc - Sphagnum magellanicum MG | ecosystem: Host-associated > Plants > Peat moss > Unclassified...
AATATTAAATAATTTAAATTTAATTGATTTCCATGCTACCTAGTTAATTAACTAGCAAGTGAAATGGCTTGGTAAATTTGTATTTCACTTAAAAGTAACCTAGGTACTAGTGGACCAATTCACTATTTATAACAATTAGTCCTTGTTCACTTGAAGGTTGACTAGTTTCATCATGGTAAAAATGTCCAAATTCATTCAAAATCTAGTGAAACATGGAATGAACTAGATGCATTTTGGTGTAATGATAGTGTGTGTAAACCCTTTTTTTTGTGTTCACTAATGGAAAAAAATTGTCACAAAAAAAACACTAATTCGAATTTGGAACTTGGAAGGATTTTCGGCTTTAAGTGTTTTCTATTTTCATGTTTGTACTTTGTATTAATAACTAACTTGTCGCAATTATGGAAATGAAATGTTAGAAAAAAAATAAAATTGTGTAGATTTTCTCCATGTGGAACAATGTGTCTGGAATTTCAAGTTTTCATCTTTATTGTCTCTTATCACATTAAAGAAACTATGAAAAAGGGGGGTTTTGCTTCAAATGCTACATGTAGCAAATATTAAATCATCGTTGTGACAAGCAAATTTGTTTCATAGGGTTTTTTTTTAAAAAAACTTGTTTCAAAGGTAAGACCCAAGGAAATTTTTTAAAAAACTTGTCATGAAAAATATGATTGAAGGCAAAATTTCAAGCTAGAGAAAATTTTCAAGAAAACTCCTTCACAAGTAGATTTCATAGAGGAAATCTAAGCAACATTTACAAAAGAACCAAATTAATTGGTGAATTTCACCATGTAATTAAAAAGGCAAACCTTCATGCCTTTAAAAAAATTTAGAAAAACCCCCTCACAAGTATATTTCACATAGGAAATCCGAACAACATTTACAAAAGAACCAAAATAATTAGTGGATTTCATTGTGTAATTCAATTCCTCGGGGTGGAAATAAGATAACGCAAAAAGCAAGGGGGGGAATTTGGCTTTTCTCTATTGTCACAAAGGGCTTTCGAAAAAACTTTGTTGTGATGTTGAATTCAAAGTAAACTTCACTATTGTTGTTTAGTTCAATGATGCTGCCTACTTCAATGAAGATTGAAGGTAAGTTCTAGATTATTGTTGTTTAGTTCAATGATGTTACCTATCTAAATGAGGATTGAAGGTAATCTATGGATTATTATTGTTTAAATCAACGATGTTACCTGTCTAAACGAGGATTGAAGGTAAGCTCCATTACTATTGTTTAATTCAATTTTGTTGCCCATTTCAATGAGCATTGAAAATAAGTTCTATTGTTGTTATTTGATTCAATGTTGTTGTCTATTTCAATGAAGATTAAAAGTAAGCTTCACTATTGTTGTTTAGTTAAATGTCGTTGTTTAATTCAAAAAAAATGAAATGTTAAATTGAAATGTCAGATGAACTAAACTTGGAAATGTCTTTTTCAAATGAATACTAATTGCAACTAGTCTTCATTTGTTTCTTAACTATCCGACAATGGCTATTCATCGAATGACAAATTAGAAATGTTGATTGGTGTAAACATTTGAATTTGATCTTTTATGAAGGCATGACACATTATAGAATTGAAGTTTGCTAAAACATTCACCATATTCTTGTTCATTTTGTAAGCCTTATTATCCCTTTCTTTTAAATATTTGAGATGTTGCTTAAAAGTCTTTTTATGAAACTTGGTCAAGTGTTCTTGTCAATCTCAAGTTGGTTTGTGTTGATCCAATCTAGGGCCTTATTAAAGGCTTTAATGATAGGCATAAAAACTAATGATATTTTCTTCTTGATTCCAATGCTTCTAGGAATTGTTTCTGTTACATGTGTTAGATGTGTGTTGGTTGCTCCATGTGTTGGATTTGTGCTAACTATCATAGGTTTTGTAAAATTAGAATCACTACCAAGATTTATAAATGAAGGATGTAAAGGGGCATTGTTTGGTCCAAAAGATTATGAAAAGTCATCCAGGTTGATTGCATTGTCTGGATTTATGCCTTGGTTGAATTGAAGAAGCTCTTGGTTCTCTTCAAGAACATCATCTTTTGCTAGCAACTCTTGCATCAGAGATCAAGTAACTAGTTGTGTCGAGAAATGTTCCTCCTCCTTTTCTCTTTGTGGTGCATAGACTCCATCACCTTCTTCTTGTAAAGCCCTCACATGGATTGGAACATTGATTATTATTGTTCCCTAAGAAGCTTCAATCGCATTGTAGTAGTTTTCATTGTACTATTTTGGCAAATGAAATTTGTTTTGCTCTTCTAAAGTCAAATCCAAGTATAAAGTGTTATTGCTAGTGCCTTTGTGGTAATTTGAAATTCACTTGTAATCACCATGGATGCATTTCACTTGTTTTTGCACATTTTGCCAATTTTTGGAATCTTGGAGTGTGTGATTGCTTACAAGTTCGATCATTTGTTAACTTGTTCCAACACTATATTGCAAAAATCATGTTGGTGTGTGGATCGATGACTTGCTTCAATGCGATTTGCTCTTTGTGCTTATAATTAATCAAGGTTGTGACCTCATCATGACCCCAATTTGTGTTGTGGTGGCATGAAGGACCTCTATTTCCTTTGCCTCTACCTTTTCCTTTCACATTGTTTGTTGAATTGTTTCTATCCATCATATTTGTCTCCTCTTGTTTCCAGTTATAGTGTTGTGAGTTACTTCTACCTATTCTGTTTCTGTTTTTTGAATTTAATCTTGACTTGTCCATTATAGTTGATATCATTGTAGTGTGATGGCAAGCTACTAGTGCAAGAAGCGTAAAGGCAATGGCAAATTGTTGGTGCAACATGCACGCAAAACATGACGATGATGGCAAGTTGCAAGTGTGACAAGTGTGAGGATGATGGCAAGCTACGGGTGTAACAAGTGTGTAGAGCATGGAGTGTGACAAAAAAACAAAGGCAATGGCAAAAGGTGGGAGAGCGAACTTTGGGCATGGTACAGTGCGGGGTTGATGGCAAGGCATGGGAGAATGAACCTTGTCAATAAACAACCTCATTTATAAACTATTAGATAGGATTTTGAGTTGTTAGGCTAATGATGATGACAAACTTTAAAATCTTCATTTTTTGAAGTTCTCATCAAACATTGTAGCAATGTATTAACAATTTGCTTAACTTTGGAACTACGGCATCATGTTTGACGTCAACTAAATTACATGTTATTGTTTTCCAGTTTGAATAGATTTAGTTATCACATTTTTTATCAACCATGTTAACTTCTTGTGTGAACAGACCTTTAAATGGCTAGCATGGTGTTCAGGGACTCAATGTAGAGTCCTTAACATCAAGTGTGAATGCACCTTTAGCCCCCCTCACTCTCTAAAGGTTGCATCAATTTTTACACTGTTTAAAGCCCGACCCCAATGCAAGAGCTGGTAATGCCCTTGCCCTTGGGCAGACATTTTGTGATGAAACACTGCCAAGCTTTATTAAACAGGGTGTGTGTCCCACTGTGGCCTTGCCATTTACATTAAAAAAGTATCTTGAGGCAAAAGAAGAATTTTGGAAATTCAAATATTTCACCATGCAAAAATATAAGCTTAAAAAAACCCTCATAAAGATACCAAAATCCTTCAAGATATCATAACTCTATAACTAATCTCAAGTTTCAACACAAGCCAAAATATCATCTTGCAAAAATCCGCATATAAAAATAGATCTACTACCTAGGGGCCAAAATCCATTAAGCTGCTATACTCTATCATGACTTCAACACAATATCCTTGCCTGTGTACGCAAGGCCAACAAAGCACTCAGCATGAGGGTGAACAACTAGAGAGGACCCAAGTCCGAGCTAGAAGCCCTAAAAGCCTAAAGTGGGTCACAAAGGGGCAATGGAACAAATTATGTTCCAGAGCCCACATTTTGGTTTCTTTTGAAAAAAAGAGAGGATGAGGCAGGGAATTCATCCATTGAATCACTGAACCAAAGGCAGAGAGATTCATCCATCCGGAGTCAGGATTCCGGAAAACAGTGTTCAGCGCCGTGCATTGCATCATCCTGCATTGCGTCGTTGTTGTGTCGGGAGAAGAGCCAGTGGCCATGGCTTGTCGTGCCATGGACCTCGCTAGCTTCTCTCACGCCTCTCCGTTGCTGCTGCAGCTCAAAACTTCCCACGCCATCGTAGCGCACTGCTATGGTTTAGCTCCATTCACTGCTCCAGCAGCAGTGACATCCTCGTCCGTGGTTTCCGTCGCCCAGGATAGAATCCTGTCTTGCGGCGGGGGCAGACTTGACATGCGTGGATCGACCAGGAAACAAGGTTCTACCGGGACGAGGTCCGTTGCCAAATCCAATTCCAGGACATACTTGTCGCTGCGGAATCTGTTCACGGAAAGCGAGTCTACGGTAAACTTTCTCCCCCCCCGCTTTTCCTTCATCTTGTGGTCCGAGCCTCGGATTTCCGGGCTGCATGTTTTCATTTTTTTGGTCTTGCGGCTTCTGTTGTCTTTGCTTGTGGGACGTGCTTAACTCCAATTTTGTTCCTGCAGCAAAAGCAGGACCAGTACGCGGTAGGCGATTTCATGACGCGTCGAGAAGATTTGGTTGTGGTAGAAGCTAGCACAACTGTTGATGAAGGTACGGGGGCGTCCCTTCCTAAGTTTCTTTGGTCTGAGGCTCCTCCGTGAAAATGATGTTTCCTTCATTGCATGGCGGCAGTGCTGGCTACTGACACATTTGCCATGTGCCTACTGGTCGGTTTCTACAGCTTTGGAGCTTTTAGTCAGTCATCGGATTACAGGATTGCCTGTGGTGGATGATACGGGCAGACTGGTATGGTGCCTGCCATTAGGCATCTTCTCCTTGTGGCCATTCGCATGTAAACAACGTGCCAGTAATTTCCTAGCTAGCATTCACAAACGGACTAATCTCTGCAGGATTAGAATCAACATGTTTGTTCAGTGTTGTGTCAAGGTTATGGTGTAGGTTTGATCAAATCATAGCTGCAATGGTGTGAGGGTTTTGCTGTAGGTTTTATGAATGCATAGCTGCAATGGTGTTAGGGTTTTGGTGCAGGTTTTATTGAATGGATTGCTGCAGTGGTGTCATGATGAAATAGCTCAGCTTATGTGTGTGGCTCTGCATTTTGCCACATTTGACACTTGCTGCTGTTTTGTGCACAGGTTGGGGTTGTTTCTGATTATGACTTGTTGGCCCTCGACTCTATCTCTGGTACTTCTTACATATGGTTGAGTCTCGTTGAGTTGCCAGTCTTAGCAATTGGTGTGATCACAAGGTGTGAGATCCTGATTGTAGCTTATGTAAGGCTTTTCAGTAACCTGTTTGGAGGCTTTGGAGGGAGGAGACAGGATGTGCAAAGTCTGAGAGATGTGATTGAATTAGGAATGCATGACTAAATGTGATTCTGCTCATGTTGCAGGCAACAGGTCAAGAGAAACTGAAACTGGCCTTTTCCCAGAGGCTGGTCGCACATGGAAAGTAAGTGCATTTACTTTGTCATGTTTTGTTTTCCCCCCGACTGGTGTTTTTTGGGAACCTGGTACAATGCTGTTTCTTCAATGTAGACACCAGAGTTGAGAAAGAACTTGTCAACAACTGTAACTGTAATAGAAAAGTTCTATATGCCTGTGACACCATCAGTTATTTTTGCTGATGGATTTCTCTGCATGTAGTCAGTTTGTACATAAGCTTGCATCTCAATTCCAAAATGATAACCAAATGTTTGTTTGGTCCTATTCTTAGCATTAGTTTATTTTTGAAGATCATCATGCAGTTGTTTTGATGGGACCTCACCTTAACCTTACATGATGTGTTGTTTTGAATATGTCCCTTCATGTTTGTTTGATGATATTTCAAAGTCCATCTCTTGTTGGGAAGACCGGCTCAGATTTGTAGCATTGAGATCATTTTCCAGGCCTTCAAGGAGATCCAAAAGCTGTTACTCAAAACACATGGAAAAACTGTTGGTGAGGTGATGACCCCATCACCTCTTGTTGTGCGAGAGTCAACCAACCTAGAAGATGCTGCTAGGTATGCCCAACTCCAATGCTGTGTCCAAAGTAGTCCATGGGTTGGTCTTTATTCTTGTGCTTTGCCAATTCTGATCTTATCAGGGATTTTCAGTGAAAATTTGAAGCCCAGTATTATTTCTGCTGAACCTGATTGATTCTAGGAGACATGAAGTCAGTATGCACTCCAATTGCATTTCCTTTTCCTTAAGCCATGATTTAGAGTGAATGTGAGAACTAGTTTTTTCCAAGGAATGCTGGCAGGGTTATCTAGTACACAGCATTATGAAGGACTTATATTGCACAGAGTTAAGAACACTGTGGGCTTTTATAGCTAGTTTTAAAATAAGAGCAACTGGTTTTGCTCATTTTGCAAGGCCACCTTTGCAGAAGATCCACATATTGCTTGGGGTGATGTCAGGTGAATATTTTGCATGTCGATTGCAAATGAAATCTTGAAGTCCTTCGATGTGCAAGCATTCCTTTTTCTCGTAGCTGTTCCAAACCATCAATTTATCTCTGTTTGGGGAGTTTGGTGTGAACTGAGGGATGAGCTTGTGGTGTGGTGGCCATAGGGTTTTGCTGGATACCAAGTTCAGGAGATTGCCAGTTGTTGATGATGCAGGGAAATTGGTAAGCTGGTGCCCCTTGACAAATTCATCTTGTTTGGGCAGGACAACTATGAGCTGCTTACCTCAGGCTTGACTGAGGGAATCCTATCCTTTTGTACCTTGTGTATAGGTGGGGCTGTTAACAAGGGGCAATGTGGTGAGAGCTGCTCTCACAATAAAGCAAGCAGCAGATAATAACTCGGCAGGTGGAATCTGATTCAGGAGAAAGTGACATGCTTTTCTCTGACTCCATCAAGGTACTCAGTTTTAATTCTGCTTCCTTGGCCATCATTCCAAACTTATAGTAACAGTGGCCCTCAAACTTTTGTTTCATTCTGGTTACTGTACAAGCATAAAGAGGAAGAAATACTGGATTCATCCTTCCCCGAGGTTGAATGGATTAATAATTCAGGAGCTTTGATCTGATTCAGATGAAAGTGACATGCTTGTATTTCTATCCATCGAGCCATCCAGTTGCGATGCTGCTGCCTCGGTAGTCTTTCCAAGCTTGCAGTAACTACAGCCCTCAAAATTGGGTTTCTTTTCATGTGATGCACTTGAATGGAGAGGAAATGCAAGCTGTAAATAGGGTCCATTGTGCACCAAGCTTTAATGGATTTACAACCAGAATCAAGCAGATGCACAGTTCAAAAGTAGTTAGCAGATTAAATGTTCTGGTCTAGACAGAAAATGGTGCTGATTTCCTACAGACATAATCTATGTGAACATCAACCAGCTGGTGTGCTTTCTTTACTAGTTGTGGATGTGAAGGGCAGTGTATCTTTCATTCTGGGAGGAGAGAACTGGAGTAGAGTACCTGGGTGGATAAGCGGTCTGGAAAGCTACAATCCAGTTGTTTTTTGGAGTGTTTGATTTGAAAGCTACAATCCTGTTGTTTCTTGGAGTGTTTGATTTTCAGTTGGGATAGTTCTTGGGCTCTAATGTACGAGTGGACCTAAATGGATGAACACATGCCTTAAGTTTGAAAGGTAGAGTGGCACTCTGAAGTGAAAGGCTACTGCAAATTCCACCCTTCAAAGTGGAGTGTACTGAAGCTCACCTTGTATAAAGAATATGCAACATAAATCTCACATTCAAAATTCAAAGATACGAATGGACTTTTTCGATGAATCATACATGTCAGCTATAAAATATTTAAGTGTGCATAATCTGAGTGCACATTGAAACATATGGTTACATGATTGTCCTTGAAATTTGGCACACATATGAATGACTATCAAAAACTACAAATGAAAGCACTAATTGTGGATGGTCCATGCTTGTGTGTAACTTGTTATGAACTACATATGTTCTCAATTCACACATACAATTTTCATTGATCTCAGAATATATTTATGGACACTAACAATCAAAAAATAGTTAAACCAAAGGCAAATGGGTACCAGGTATAACAAACTCATAGAAATAATGTGTTTGAGAATTCAAACTTTATTCTTTTTCCACCCATTTCTGTTTGAGAGAGTCTAAATCCCAAGCTAACAATTGTATATTAAGACCATTCCTGATATACCTGTTAAACAATTCAAGGTTTCCAAACTTAGGGAAGACCTGATGAGATTCTATTGACAAACACTATATCCACATGATGTTATACTTGTAGGAATGCAAAATTTATCTTGCCATAACCACATGAAACAATAATATGCATATTCAACCTTGTGCTAATGAGGAATACTACAAAACAGCTTCGAAGTCTTCCACCACATTCAAATCGTTAGAATTCATAAACAACAGATCAATAAATTGGTGAAGATTGAAAGTTGAGAAGCACTTGAAAATTGAAATTTGGGCCTAGAATGCCAAGTTGATGAAATAAGGTGACACTATTTTCACTAAGCATATAATATGTATAATAAGGTGACACAAGTACTTTTTTATTTGGAAGGAACTTTTTTGAAGTGTCCTTCAGATTGAAGGATTCATCGGACTATTGCCCTTTCAGGTTTGAGGGTCAATTTGTTTTTGGCCATGAAGGATTAGGTTCTCCTTTTGAAGGACAACAATAAGCATACACTCTTACGCCCTGGATGAAACTGGTAAAGGACCAGAAGTTTTCTGGATGGTTGTGTGATTGTTTGAAGTTTTTGAGAACCATAGTTGTATACCACAACCAGGTCCTTAATTCTTTTGAGAACCAAAGTTTTGAATCCTAAGAACCACCCTGATAATTGCTGGGGTCTGTTGTCTTGTCGTGTTTCTAGTTGTACAGCACTGGCTTTTACATGGCTTGATATCAGGATCTTTGGGAACAAGGATGAAAACAAGCGGCTCTGCCACAAGAGGCTCTGTCCTAAAAATAAAAATAAGGTATTACATTTAATGTTCTACTATGAACTCAAGTTATATTGGATGAAAATTTGTTGGCTTTACGAAAGATCATGATTTATTTATTTTTTCACATTTGTACTAAGAAATAAAGTTTTCTAACCCTCTTAAAATTCATTGTGAATATTTAAAAATTGAAACCATAGTTTCATTGTCTTTCCTTTAGCCATATAAATGAATATAATGTTGTAAATAATCATTTTTTTTTTAAATCCAATTTTTTGAGACTTGAATAATGTAAAAAAAATTTAACAATATTCATGAGATATTTTGATGTTTGAAACAAACATCAATATTGAATGGATATATTTTACATGGAAACATTTTTATTCTTCGTCTCATTTTTATTTTTTTAGTTTGAGAATTTGGCAACTTTTATATTTGTTTTTGTCACATTTTGGGTTTAGTTTTTCATCAAAAATGTTTTGTTATGTTGTTTGATGGATGTATGTGTGGATAAAAAAATCATTCAAAATTTTATTCATCTTCTTATTGATATTTATGATTTTTTTGACACATGGTCTATGAAAAATAGTGTAAAAATACAAATTCAAGCCACAAGGTGCCAACATTTTGGGAGTAATCAATTAGGTGAAAAATGCAACATTTACTTGCATATAATCACAAACGTTACACTTTAAATAAATGGAGACATTAATGGTTTTTTGTTATACATTGGAAGTGTGCTTGGTTATTATTTTTTTAAATGTCAACATTAATATTTCTCATAATTATGATTGGACAATGTTTGGGAGAATGTTGAATTATAGTTTGAAGATTGTTTAGGAATGTACAAATTGAACATGAATGAGCTTTTTACACACATACAATATGTATTGCTTTTCGTGTATTAATATTTAAAATTGTTGATATATATTTTGAACCATCATTAATTATTGTATTGAAAGAATCTAAATGCATGTGTATGTCATACATCATCATTAACCCATGATCATCATAGATTGAAATATATGAATACTTTGATGAATTTATAAATTTGTCCACATTTGTTGATGCATGGTGTATTCTTGTTTTTATAAAACATAAAATATGGAAGATTTGAAGGTTATGACCATGATTGATGTATTTGTAATGTTGGCGTAAAAAAATTATATTCAAAGCTTGTATAATTAATTACATGATAATTATGTAATTTTATTATTTGAGGAATTAATGGTATTCAAGTTGTAATTGTTTTCAATCTATTCATTTCTATATGTATTTTTGGATCCACATAAAAATCTTCATGTTGGAGAGGAGCTAACAAAAACAATTCTTGTATATGTTGACCCATGTTTTTAAACATTAGTGAGATCAAAAACCAATTCTTGAAGGATTATCATTCGAAGAATTGGTTTTTGATCCCACTAATGTTTTAAAACATGTCTAAATTGTGTTAGTGAACAATTTTTCATTATGTTTTTGGAAAAGTTTATTTGCATAAAATAAATATGGAATAGTAAAATTGTTTGGTGGTTGTTGATTACAAATTTATTTTATAAATTGAATGTCCTTTGTATTTTTTGTTGTAGTACGAAATTTTTTCAAAGTTTGTATAAAAACCATATGAAATTGTTATATAATTTTATTTAATTTATAACATTGGACATATGTTTGCCAAAAATTTGGTGTTAATGCATTAACATTATTTTTGATATTTTGAAAGATCCAATTATCTTTCATAGGGGGTGTTCGATAGAAATCACTTGTTATGATAACAACACGACCAAAAATTTGTTTTGAATGTGTTTTATGGACCTTAGTTTATCTATAACATTAAACATTCTAGCATTAATAATTGATATTTCATCCATCACAACAAATTATAATTGTTCATATCAACATGTAAGCCTATTTAATGAATCTGATAATAAGTTTAGTAAACTAGATAAAAATTATTTAGACATGTATGTTCGATGTTGAATGTATTCTTACATTATTAATATTGAAAAACAAATTACGTGTTGATGCCATAAGTAAGCCTTGGTTTTTGTTAAGTCAAAAGACATGTCTCTATTGTATAATGATAATAATCTTTGAATTATGAGTTTTAATGTAAATTTTTTATTAGTTCCAGCACCCCTTGTTAAAAATAAACATATTAGTGCATCAAAATACAATTGTTTACTATGCATAACATCATCAAATATTAATATTTTTTATTCATTTCATTTTTAAAATAAACTATGATATTCAAAATTTTCCATCATCATGGAATATGATGATTTTGTGAAATTTTCATCTTTTAAAAATTGTTATTTTTGGTTTGATCCATCACATGATTGAATAACTATATCAAATCGTAAATCATAATGTTCAATATTGATTGTGTTTGTTACAAGAATTATAGGACATGCATAATTTATATATATATTATGAATCCAAATGTCAGTTGAATGCAATGGTTTTGATTTTGAATCTACTCAGTCATCCATTTTTTGTGCATTTGGGTATGGCATTTGGTAATTAAAAATAAATTTAATCTTAGAAATTTCATCATGTTGTTAATAATATGCATCATACCAAGTTACATTAGTTCCAAGTTACGAGTTTTTTGAATTTCGAAATGATGAATATAATGAAACTTTTTTTTTGACTGATTTTCAATATCTTACATTTATTATAATTTACAAACCTAATGATTTGGGTTTGTGATATTTTGAATTTTTTTTAATGCTAGAAAAAAAAATTCTATTACTGACAATGATTCATATTGATTAGGATGATTAATATATTTGTCTATGATTGATGAACACATTATATTAATAAAATTTGGTTTTAATTCATTTAATGAAACTTGTGATTTTAACAAAAAAACATGTTTTTCAATTTTATTTTATTTTTAAATTTTTTTAAGAATTGAAATGTTCGAAAAGAAATATTTATGGTAAAAAAAACATAAGGTAAGCATCAAGTTGAGTAATGATTTGTTGGCATTAAATAAAAACATTACCTAATTTTTGAATTCTTGTATTTACATCTATATTATTTGTAATGCATTCTTTTATAATAAAATGTAGTTTTAATGGACCTATATTAAATGCATTAATTTTATGTTTTTAAAAGTTCATTTTAACAAAATGTGTGGTTTTGTTAATTTATTTCTCAAATTTAGTATTATGTACTTTCATCAAGGTTTAGATATTTTAGATATTCAAAAAATGATATATCTTCATTTTTTTTAAATCATTTAAAGATTGAATATTTTGTTTAGTTGCATATGGAGGTTTTGTTGTGAAAATGGATAATTTTCATTTATTTGAAAAGGTTCTAAAATTATTGTTTCACACATAGGAAGTAATGGATAATGAAATCTACAAACAACATGGTTTTTTTCTTACATGTACGTGTGTGTTCATGTTGTGCATTTTGCAATGGGTTTAGTAACAATGATACATCACAAGTATTATACATGTCTACAAACTGTTCAATTCCTTTATTTGTGTGCACTCCATACATAGGGTTATTTTGTATCCATAAAAGTCCATGGTCATGTTTACTCCCATGATTTTAGAATTCAATGATGAAAAAAAAAAAAAAAAATCAAGGAAAGAACGTTTTTTTGTGATAAGTTTGCATAAACAAGATGTTTTATGATCGTAATATTTTGCACATGTGATAATGTCAATTCATATCAATTTTGTTGTATGAACATATTCCAAAGGTTTTCTATTTTATTTAGGAGTGTTAATCTTGAAGCATATAATGTGTGTAAAGCTTAATGAGAGGATCTTATAATCTTTTAGTAGATGTAAAAATGATAGAGAATGTTGGAGGACCAAGTTGTTGAATCATTGCAAAGAATTTTTTTCGGAACTTTCAAAATAATCAAGTGAATTATACAAACCTTCCAAATCACGATAACCTAAATAGGATTTGAAGATATGATTTAAATTTGGTTTATTTTGCACTTGATAAACTTTAAAAGTTTTACCACATAGTTTTCCTTTTCGTATTCACACCTAACCAAAATCTATGATATTTTAGATGGAAACTTTAACAATTTTTTTTAAAAAGTTTAAAATATTTGTTGAAAATCCCTAGATTTATGAAGTAATTCCCTATGAAAAACCTTCAAAAAATTGTTGAAGTTATCTATGACAATGTTGGAAAATTTAATTCCTCTAAATGTTTATCTTTTAATAAACCTAAAAGGTGAAAGTTTTGACTTGGGGCAATAAATATATAAGATTTTCATCATCCATTATTTTTGCAACATTTAAAAAATTATGTATCATTGAATCTTTTTGTGTAAAATGTATTTATTCATTATTGTAATCAAAATTATCAAATGATGCATGATAATAAGTAGGAATTTGAAATTTTGAATTCATATGAAAAATAAATAAACTTGCCCATTGATGTTCAATGGTAACATTCAAATATTTGTATAATGTTACATTTCAATTAAATTTTGTAAAATGACCATCCCCATATTTGGACGAACATTTTTTAACATATAAGGTGATTTGTATTCAAGATGTCACTTAAGAAACACACCTATTATTATAGCATCATGAGATAACGCATAGTTGTATTGATTAAGTTTGATCCGAATTTGTATGGACATTAATAACACTACCATGCATTTTATATATTGCCCATATTTTTGGAGTTTATAAATTTGAGCAAAAGCAAGATGCGGTGAAATAAAATGTTATTCTAATTGTGTTAATTTTTGCATTGATGGAATGAATTTATTTCTAAAAAATTTATTTGGTATTTGATATATATGGGTAGTTTAATTTCACCAATATTATGTAAACAACTTGTACATATGTATGATGTTGAATTAGGTTCTATTTGAATTTGAAAATATATAAAAATTTTATTTTGATAATTGATTTTTAAATAATTTAAGTTGTTTTAAAAAACATAACCTTTCACAACTAAAACATGAAATTATGGGAACATCTTGGATTTTTTTATTATAAATGTCAATGTATATTGAATTATGTTTTTTAAAATTATATTAACATTATGTTTTATTTTATTTAATTGAACATCATGTTTCACAAGAAATTGTGTGAAAATTGGTGCATTTGTATTACAAGAAATGTTGAACAATGAAATAACATACTCCAATGGTGAATCCTAATTATATTTCAAAATGTCCATTAATGCAAAATTAATTTTTTCATTCCAATAAAAATGCACTACTAATTGTGATAATTGAATAAAAGGTTGTTGCACCACTAATTTTGGAAAAGATGGAAAATCATTTAAATTTATGGTAACTTTGGGATCATTAACTTGAAAAGTAGGCAAAAACCTAGATAAACCATTACCATATTGAATTGGTTCAAAATGTTGAAAATTATATGTTATATGTATAGATTGAAAATCCATGCAACACCAAGACATAATGCGTTTTGATACTTTATTCCAAATGTAAATTGGCCTTTGTAGATCTTTAGTCATTTAAAATATTGCAATGAAATCTCTGCACAAACCTTTCATATTAGCACATAATGCCATTTTTGTCACATGTTGATGTTTATTTGTGACCATGCCTTGATGTAATCAACAAAAAACTTGGATATAATTCTTGAATACGACATTTTTGATTTTTTTTGTATTAAATATAAACATTGTTTTAAATGTGCCATGCTATTTTGCTTCAATTCAAAAGATGATAAATGATTATTCAACAAATAATATATAGGATTAAAAAAACAATTGCCTATTTCATATTTATATGTTGAAACTAGATGAAAGCCATATGAATGCAATACATGTTCAAATGATGAATCAACAAGATTTAATAAAGGTGTTTCCGTTATTATAGATTTCAATTTAATGGATGTCTATATAAACAAAAGCACGGTTCTAACATAAACACATTCAAAAAAAATAAAATTAATGATTCATTCAAGATTATTTACATTTCAATTTTTTTGGGAAATTTTTTTGCATTGAAAAACTCTTTAAATTGGAAAATTGCATAGATAGGTCAAAACATGGATTTGGTACCCAAAAGGATAGTCTCATTTTATATTCATTAGACCCCTAACTTAAAGATGTTATTGAAACTTAATGACGCATTCATATTGAAAGTTTGATTTTGTTCATAGATAGATACATTACAAAGGTACTATTATATGCATGGAATGTCAAATTCAAACAAGTTTAAAGATTTTTACCAAGCTTTTGAAAAAAATCCAAAACTTTTTTTTGTGAGAAAAAAAAGTTCAAGGATTCATAAAGAATATTTAAACAATTTTTTTTGGCCCAAGATTTCTACCATAAACACCTTATGTGCTAATGTGTATAAAATGTATGAATGTGAGAAGAACCAAATGCACTATTGTAATGTAAAATTTTGGGCCATTGATAAATATGGCCCACATTGGATAAATTTTATTATTTACACTTTCATAAGTGAAAATAATAGATATTTTAAAAGCTTATATAAATTTGGAACAAAATTCTTTCATTTGACATAAAAAATGGGTGAAATGTAAAACAAGTCATGGGAAAAGTGAGGAAGGTGAATTTGGAAATCTTTGGAGTGAGTCCTGAAGGTTCAAATGTGGTACTCCAATCATGCTTGAACCTAGATGGAAAAATTATTTGCATCAAAAATTTAAATTAAAAATTTTTGCATTAAAAATTTTCTTTTGAAAAATTACTTTCATGAAAAAAAAAATTCATTGAAAAATTATTTCACATACAAAAATGTTGCATTTAAAATTATTTTGGGCACTTGATATAAAATTGATTTATGAGAACTTTCCTTTTCCTCTAGGAAAAAATTATGAAAATGATTATATAATAAGGGACATTTAAACCAAAATTTTGATATAAGGAGTTTCCACATATACAAAATATTCATATTATATTAAAGGTAATTAAAGAAAGGTCATATAAAAAATATTAATAACCTTAATGTAGAAGAGGGTTTGTGTCTAAAAATTGACTTTGATTCATCAAAATCAAACTTGTGTTTCATGCTACATTGGAATAATTGCCAAAGGAATAATTAAACCTTCACCCTTCAAATTGGTTTCTGCTTACGGGATGAATTGTTGGATGTTTTTTTGAAAGCCAATAAAGGTAGATGTGGGTGACAATCAAAATTTGCCATGAATGCAACTTAAAATGAAAAGTTGAATTTGTTTTGGACAAGGCAAATCCAAGAATTCAAATTTTGTCATGTGTGCAATTACTTCAAGCCATTTGCCTTCAATAGTTAATAACATAGGTTCATCATTGGTTGTAATAAAACCATGAAGATAGTTTAAATTTTGAATTATTGATTTTGAACAACAAACATTATAATGAACACCACCCGTTGGAAAAATGATGATATCTGGTACATGACAATTTCCACATACTTTTTGAAATGGAGGTGTAAACATATTAACTATGGACAACACCCTGGTCACTTGGAAAAAAAAGACAATATGTTAAAACATAAAGGTAAATGAATATGAACATAAAAAAGGTAAATGTTGAAAAAATGTGGATCAATAAAAAAAAAGAAATGAAATCATGCACACACATACACATGATATGTAAATGAAAAAAATGAAATGCATAATAAGTGCATTATAAAAGATGTTATGGAAATGTAATGATTTAAAGAATTAATAATTAAGGAAAGGAAAAAGAACAAGATTAAAAAATAATAAAGGAAATAATAATAATAAGAAAAAAAAATCATTCAAGTAGGGAAAAAAAATTATCCCCCTTTCTTTCAAACCATGTATCTCTTTCATTTCTTATTCGTTTTGAAAGATTTAAAAAGCCATGGGTGTGAAATTTGAAGCTCTAAAAATGATCTTTGAAATGAAAATGCATTAAGCCAATGTATATACATCTTAAGCTTTAAAATATAAATTATGTTTTGGTGCTTAAACTTTACATTCATCGCTTTCACTTCCATAAACCATATCTTGCACATTTAAAAAGTGATTCTAGTGATTTTTATGACATTAGATGCCCCAAGAAAAGGGCTACAAAATCTTTTGAATGTTGAAAGGCCATGGATCAATGTGGAAAAATTGATAAAACTTTATTTACAAAGGCTTTTCACATACATGTCTACATTACCATAATAAAATTACAATAGGTTTTTTTTTTAATAAACACATTCCAAACATGTTATCCCATATTCTTTACCCAAAGAGAAATTCCAATGAACTATATAAAAACAACCTTTTCACTTTTACTAATAACATTGTACTTTATGTTTAGTATGTGATGGAACATGAATTTTTGTTTTTTAGAGAATTCTAAAAAAAAAGTCATTTCAATGTAATTTTACTTTCTATAGGCCATTCTAGTAGTAAAAATTATGTTGTTGTGCGATTCTCCACTGCTCAAAGAGCAAAGAATCAAATGGTTACTTTTTTTTTTTTTGGTGCACTAGAATTGGATGGCCACTCAATTGTCCTTTTCTAAAAAAAGTATTTTGTGTTGAATGGTGTAATCAAACTTTTTCTTAATGTAGAACATTCTACATTGATTATGGTATTAAGAATTATAGTGTACCATAAAACTATTAGTATTTTTAACCATAGATTTTTGGTAAAAGCATAAAGGAATCATGTTATATCACAATGGCAAGTGTATATTAAGTGGTTAGAAACTACTATCCTTGTCGTAGGATGATTCAAAGTTTGAACTTTGAAGCTATTAGAAAACTTGTTGAATACATGAACTTATGGGTGAAAGTGGTAAGGGGTAAGTCACCTTAATTTTATAAGTTCCTTTTATTCTATTACTTTGTGTTTTTTTTAAACATTGAGTATCCTTCCTCCTATATTGTGCATTTCCCAATTGCAACATGTGTTTTGAAATTTTAGATATTTTTAAAAGTTCACAACATTGTGTTTTGATGTTGGGCATGTTGCATGTGATTACTATTTTTAATTTCTATGTAATTTGTACAACATGTGATCTTGTTGATCTAGGAATGCACAAGGCCAAGCTAGAAGGAGATCAGTTCAACATTGAAACTAAATAACAGCTTGACATCAAAAAATATAAAGGGTAGTGGCCTTGAATAAGAAGAGTCAAGCCAAGAACCATCATTAGACTTAGCTTAAGACTTGTCTCTTTAGCATTGGTTGAAATGACCCAACGCAAATAGCTTACAAACTAGGCTGAGAATGATAATTGTTACAAAGTTTTCAAGGGCATTCAAGGAGATTTTACAATATAGTAAAGCCTAAATCCAAGAAGTAGATGAGTTGAAGCCTAAAGATCAACAGAATACGGGCATTCATTAAAAAAATATGTTGGCTCCTCTGTTGCATACTCTGCATTTTAAGTTTATTCAATTGCCCAAATTAAGCATTCACAAAATGATTGTTTTACAAATTTTGTAATTGGGCCAGCACCAACATTGGCAATAAAGGCATCAAAGGATGTGATCAAAGATGTCAAAGATGAGTTTAAGTTTTGAAGAACAATTTGAAGTAATAAGAAAGTACGTTGGCCCTCTCAACACTTGACTTTGGTAGGCAATGCCATATTTTAACAAGATGTTCTTTTGATGAAGTCTTTGTGTTTATGGTCTATTGACAAACTAATTCATGACACTCAACATCTAAAGTTAGATTTGTGCAGACTTGCTAAAGAGTAGAAGGCGCTTCAAGAAACCAAATAATATGGACCAATTGACTATGACTTTCCTCCACTTGCATCACAACAATCTTGTTGGATTAACAACATCACCACAAAGGTAAGTGCATGTCGTTTTTTATACATAATAATCCAATAAGTTCAAAATCCGTAATTTGCTATGAATTTTCCAAAAACAATATTGTTATGGTATTGACAAGTAGCTTGATCTTGGTGAATGAGCACATGCAATTTTGGAAGCTTAAAATGTTGCTAAGGGAATTGTGGTTCTAATGGAGTAAATTGATATTGGTGTCACCATCTTAATATTTGGAGTTGTCTCTATTTTTAGACATTTTCTACCTTGTGGCAAGTGATGGCAGTTATATTATTCTCCATAGTCTCAAACTAAGAAGATACATTTTGTCATGTTCCAACAAGTGAGGTATTTTGTTTAGTCACATCACTCATTTTGTGTTATGGCAACTTTTGGTATGCAATATCGGTTAAGACTTTAGCAAAATACTTGAGTAGAAGAAATTGCCTCTAGAAGAAGTTTGAAAGTTGAAGGTAAGACCAAGATAATGCAAGCACATCCAATGTTAGTGCTTGATCTTAAATGTGTATATTAATTGTGCATTAAATTAGACTTCTTGAAAAAGTAGCTATCGATGTACACATTACACATGCTCCATGTTTTTGAAATCATAAATTTCTTGCATGAACAAGCACAAGGTTTTGAAGGTACATTGAAATCAACTCCCAAAGATCAAGCCTCGTTTGAGGTTTGTCACTTACTCTTTGTCCACCTAGATTAAATGTTAAGTGCATGTGTTTATGACCTCACATATTCTTTTTCATTATGGTTTCAAGCTAATTTATGTCTAATAATGTTCTTGAAATGTTTACAATCAATATTTTTGTTATTCAAATGAAAGGTATGGTTTTGCCCTAAATTATGAGCTTGGAAATTTATTGGTCAAACTTAGTAATGGACAACACACATGATTCTTGTGTGGTATGCAAGACAAAGCGGTGGATGGAATGATTGTCATGTATGTTTAACTACTAAATTTGTGTGTTGAAATTATACATCCACTTGGGAAAAAAGCCCCATGGGTGCAATCACATTAATGCATACACAAATAGTTGTAACAAGTGTTTGGTTTTGTTTATCTAACATTTTTTTTAAAATTTAAAAACTCCAAATGGAATTGCTTTCACATAATTTTATTTTCAATGTATTGGTATATATAATTTAAAAGTTTGAAATCAATTTAATGAATGAGAAATACCCAAAAGCCCAAAGTATTCAATGACTAAAGGGTGCAAGTGACCTATGCAAAACTAGGATAGTATGATAAGGCTATGACCTATCTTACCAAGTTGATATAGGTTGCACTGCCAAAACTAGTTAAGGTATCATAAGGTTTTATCCATGTTTTATTTCTCTAATCTTATTTTCAAACATGATTTTTTTGGACTCTTGTATAATCATTTGGTTTTTTTTTTCTTGGAGGAGGAACTGGATTGGTTTTAGAAGAAAGATGTGCTATGGATGCCCTTTTATTTGGACAATCAACTCGATGCAAGGAAGGTTGCAAGAATTCGACCATGGCCTAGGTGTGGTTATAATCATTATGGATGGTGTTGAAAAAGTTCATTATTCCTTTCACTTAGGCATTTTACAAAGTTTTAAGTTCTAGACTTGACAACTTTGCACATAAAAAGGTCTTGACTTTGTGTACTAATGAAGTTTTTTTTTTCTTAACTCTTAACATTATTGCCCACATCCATCAAGTTTAATTTGGTGTGTGTCACATGCTTGCTTGACTGTATATTTGTTTTTCTTCAATGCTAATGAAGGGTGATGATGATATGGTGTGTGTGTAGTTGAAAACATTGGAGGGAATGTTAGTGGGACATATTACACAATGCATAATTGAATAGAACATTTATTGATGACATATTGTTTCTAGCATTTCCTTTTGTGAGTTTTGGAAAAAAAATCCGGTTATTATGCATTTTGAGAAATGCATAATAACCTTTTTAAATAACAAAACAAATCACCCACAATCAAAAAGTAAAAAAAAATTGGAAACATTTTAAGGACATCATGAAAATTGGATTCAAAACACCTTTGACACCATAGAAGAAAGCTAGTCAAAACTCCCTAAAACCACTGGAAAAAAAACTATTCAAACACCCTTAAAAAATCAATAAAATCACACCTTATTAGTAAACAAATTTATTTTAAAAACTCCTTGAGAAATTATTAGAAAAACCATGTGGTCCCATTGAATCTAATACACAAATTTGTTGTGAAAAATCCTTGAGAAATCATTAAAAAGACCTTATGGTCCCACTTTTCCTCGTGTGAATGAAATAGCCACTGTACATAAAATTGTAACAAATCGCCATTGAAATTAAAAGGGATTTCCACAAACTAAACGCAAAGTTTCATGAAAATCTTTGTTATGCATTTTCCATTTCAATTGCTAACTTGAAATAATTCCAAGAGAGTTTAATCAATCAAACTATTATTTGAGCATCAAACTTGACAAAACTTTGAAATCATTTCAATTATAGCTACCATCTTCAAAGCACATCAATTTAATTTTGTGTTTGAGTTCATTTTGATTTCATTTCAACATTGCAACATTTCAGCTTCATTATTTATGTGCTCTTCTATTCCTTAGATATGCCTCAAGTGTCACTCTTTCATTGGATCCTGAAAGTTTAGTACCTTCTAAATTAGCTTCTCTTTCATTATGTCATGCATCCATCCTATGTTGTTGATGCCTTCTTATTCCACCTTGCAGATCTTCATGTCCCAATTGTTACATTAGTGCATTAAAATCAACATCCCTCCTAGCCAATACCATGTTGTACAACAAGCAACAAAATGTAACAACATAAAAAAGAAAAAAGGTATGTAGATTGTTTTTGACCAATAATTTTTTTAAAAAAATTTCATTATCCCAAAGGCACTTTTCACCACACTCCTCCCCTTCAAAAAATGTGTGCCTAACAATTGCACTTTGCTTATGGGGGATCATGAGCCAAGGTAGAAGTGAATAACCATTATCCCCAATGATGTATGGGTGAACACCATCCTATGATCCTTGTTGAGGGTCAAAGAATCCATGAAAAGTTGCATTTCTATAAAGGCTAAAAACAACCACAGAACTTTAAAATCGTTCATGGATCCTAGGAATCCCACAAAAACATCTCAAAATCATTTTTTGTGATCAACAATTACTTGCAGCTACATGTTGTAAACTTTGGATTTGTAGGAAAAAAATTCAGAAATTCCTTTAGGTTTCTAAATATGATTTGTGTGCAGTCAATTGAACAAAAGGAAGGCCACACCAATCCTTGAAGCTTGCCATAACCCTCAATAGATCTTCATTGTGTGGCCATCAAATTTGACTCCTTACACAACATTGATATCAATAACAACTTCATGCAAGACCATATTCACGAAAGATTTGCTAATTGCAAACATTTCATTACATTGATGGTAATCAGCTCCATGGGTGAGCTTGTAAAGTGAGCATGCAACTTTGATGCCAACATGAATTGCACACCTATAATAACAAGCAATGCAACAACAAGTAAGAAAATGTAACATCAAGCAAACAATTGTTGTAACAGTAAGTAAACAAACAAATTCAATAGCAAATAAATAATTGTTATAACAATAAGCAAGCAAATGCAACAACAAGCAAACAACAACATACATGTAGGAATTGTACACTTATAACTCATGTCTCACTTTTGAATCAAAGGCTACAACTTCTTCATGATTTGCAAAATGATTTTTTTGGTGACATGGAAATGTTCAACCCACCTCTTATTTTCATACTAAGTCATGAAGAAATTGGAATACCAAGTGGTGTTTCAAGCCTTGACCCAATTACCAACCTCCTTCGTCATTAACAAATCAACATTGCAAGAAAACCAAAAGTGATGCAAAATAGTATTGTCCCTCGCACATTCGACCAACAATCTAATACCATGTGCCATGAAATCTATTATTAAAAATGTAATCAACCTTATGGTTTCATCTTCAACCTCAAAGTTCACAAAAAAGAACTCCTATAACTATAAAGCAATGTGAAGAAAAATAATTAGTAAGTCCGGTGGCATTGCCATTGCAAGCTACAACCAAACAAAAGAAAACAAACCAAAAAAGAAAGGAGAGTTTGAGTGGGGAATAGTCTTGCTCGCAAGTGCAATAAGTAGAGTAATAGAGTAAGCGATGAAAGTTGTGGAGCTCATAAAAAGCTTGAGCAAATTTGTGAAACAAGAAGCTTGAGCAAACTTCTAGTGCGTAGCAATGTGCAACAACAAAGAACTGACCAAACAAAAAGAGAAAGCTTCTAAAGGATGCAAAAAAGCGGAAAGCTTGAGTGAATTTGTGAAACAAGAAGCTTATGTGCATAAAAGCTTTTAAAAGCTTTTATGAGGAAAGTTGCACAACGACTGAGTTTAACTTCAAGGTGGCAAGGGTATGTAACAAAGGTGTGTGACAAGGACTATTTTTTGTCATCATAAGCATTACCACGCCACTAACTTTGGGCCGCTTCTTGAATGTGGTAGCATTTTGGAGCTAACCTACCTATGTGCACATACCAAAAAATCAATCCATTTAAACAAAGATAAACAAAAAAGTTACAACCTATCAACTAAGCTTATCATGATTACCTACCACTGACCTGACGCCTAATTTTGGCCTAACTTTTAACTTTAACTAATACTCTAACTTAAGGTCTGAACGTACCTTAAGACTTAAACCTAGTTATCATGATAAATTTTATGTTAAGATAACATTCACTTAACATTACTGTAACCCATTTAACATTGGGTGTCATCTAAAATGCCACCTAGATTTTAATTTAACACTGACTTAACAATAAGTGTGAATGCACCATAAGGGTTGTAATGTAGCATAAGTAGATCTAAACTAAAGTAAGTGAGTAAGATGTGACAGAATCAGCCCCTGGTGACCAATTCTGCCCTTTAAGAGTAATTGGAAACCTTGCCATCTAACTGAGCTTGAAAACCTGGCCGATCAGCAGGAGTGGATCTTAACATACCTAGACCTACTACCAGGCTCGCCCAATGAGCCTACCTGGCAGAATGTACCATTCACAACCCATTCTTTGTTTAAAGGATAGCCCATTCTCTGGGCGTTAAAAGCCAGAGAACACCAGGATTAGTCCATGGAACCATTGTTCAATGGGCACTCCGGCAGAATCTGTAGCAAGTGCCAATTTGGCCTCCTAATTCCCTCGCCAGGGAGCCAGAATTGACATCTGGTGCTTTTCTCACACTGGGGTAAAGATCTGTTGGGATTGGCAGTCAGACAAGCCTTTATTCTAATTGGCTTAATTTTGTGATTTGGAGGTTTTCAATCACCAAAAGTGATAAGTAAAAAAAGATATTAAAAAATGACCAGATTTCTATATTTGGTTTTCAGCGTGTAGCCAAAAATTTAAAAGAATGATTAAAGATCTATAGTTGACATTTTCTTTATAGCCAGATTTGGCTAAATCTTCATAGGGATGATAGAAAGTTTTTTCTACTTCTACCTATGGACGATCGCCACGTTTGGCTAAATCTTCCTAGGGATGATAGCGAGTTTTTTCTGCGTCTTCCTATAACGATCGCCACGTTTAGCTACAAAGGAAAATTCCAAAAAAACCACTGACTCGCAGTTACCGGCAGGACAGACCGGCAGATTATATCTGGGCCACTGTAACCAGTGGACATTGACAGACCAGTCTGCCTGTGGGCACAGAGAGAGGGCAGACTGGCGTCTGCCTGTAGCAAGACAGAGAACGGACTGGCAGATTTATCTGTGGGATGCGGTGGCCAGAGTGAAGCATCACCCAACAGCGCACCATCCACTATCCCCATCATCACTTAGTTGTAGATGAATCTCAACTGAGTTAATATCTGGTTTCACCTTTGTAACCCAGACAGTAACCAGTAGTAGGTCCTATATGTAGGTAGATAGGTAAGAAGGTAGGTGATTATTATTATTATTATTATTTAAAAATTTTAAAAGAAAATAGGTAACAAAATAGATGATTATTAGGGTTAAGTAGATGGTTTATACATGGGTAAGGACTCTTCTTTCAAGCTACCTACGAACAACTGTTGTTAATAGGTAGGTAATAAAAAAAAAGAGCAATTGAGCTAACCACCATGGTGAGCTACAGAACTGGAACTCAACAGGAAACTGCTTCCTGTCCACTTACAGTCCACCCTGTATGGTGCACTCGTGGGTGCTGGTTCACGCTGGCCAGATGCAGGAACTAATGGACGGGACCAGATATAGTCTCCTTTGGCTAGCCATTTGGTGAGCTCTGGCATTTTCTGTCTTGTAATTTTTGTTTCAATGACCTCTTGACTGAACACCCCTTGCAGACTCACCTCCCATTCCCACAGCTGATTTGTTACAAGCATTTTGGTAGTTGATGAGTCAAGAGCTTCCACTATCAACACCTAGTTTTTGACATCTGGCTTGTAACAATTCAACTTGGATTTCAGTCCTCTCCTTTATTTGTACTTCTCCAAACCCATGCCTTCATTAATTATGTTCAGCAATGTTACATCAAAGGCTGAAATTTTTAACTTTAAAACTAAAAATAAGCAAGATTTTCATGTTAAAGCAGGAAAATATGGAGCCAGAGAAACTATGGAAGTTAAGAGTTCTTATATACACTTGCACCACTTGCAGATGGGGAGCAGGATAAGACAAGAGAGATAAATTCCATTGAGATAATTCCTCTGTTTTTGAGGTTTTACATAACAACCCCAATAATTTGGAAGTACATGGGAATTCAAATTTGCTTAGAGCCCCCACACACTTGGAGCTGCCCTTGTAGCACTTGTTATTGTTATCAGGGCTGTTATCAGGGCTGTATGTAAATTTAAATTCCACTACTTCTGTTGCCTACTTTCTTGCAAGAATCCACAAACCCAACATATATGTGAAAGAGGACAAGAGGGAACACAAGTACAGGAAAATCATGTGCAAAGATAAAAATGTTAAAAGCATAAACAATAACGAGAGAATTTGATACTCATTTACAAAAATCATAAACTTTATTGATGAGAGCACAAGAACATTGAATCCACCTAGAAAGAGCCAAGGAAAACAAAAAATTGTAGACTCAAATTCTTTACAAATCAAGGAAATGAAACCTAATTGAACCAATTGAGAAAGTTCTTAGATCTTATCACAAGCATCAATGCAAAGAAAGTTGAGCATAAGGTTTATTTGCAAGTTATTGATTCCACTTGAAACAATATAGAAATGTTAGTCACAAAATGGAAGCACATTTCAGAAGCAATAATGGCCAATGTTCATTATGACCATGACTATGACAAACCAGTATGCAAGGATAATGGGGGGCCTTTTTATGAATACTATGGAAAAATACACAATTATATCAGTGGTATTGGACACAACGAAAAGTATTGGGACATTTTTGCAAAAAACAAGGTGATTGCATAGAAACTTGAACAAATTATACTTGAGTTTGTTGACATGTTCATGCTCATAGGGGTATATGCATACTAGGCTAGACCAAAAATGGCAATTCAAGAGTCCATTTTTTGTGATTTTGGGGTGATTTGACCACAAGGGATGGAAATAAATTTTGTTGGATCACACAACAAGGTTAATCTTATTTGTTCATATGCATTCAAATAATTTATCAATTCAAAATGTTCATACTTGTAAATAAATGGCATGTGTCACTTATGGTCATTGATTTCTCATAAGAATAGTGCAATGGACCTTTTCTTGCAATACTTTCAAATCATGTATCTTTGACAATCCCATGAAAGAGTCAAAGTTTTTGCAATGTGCTTCTAGAGCTAATTTTAGTATTGCTTACATATTGATTGTACGAAAAACCCAAATGATCCATATGTGGTGTATTTAGTGTGTCATTTTTGAAGATCTATGGTAGCTATAACACACACACCTTCAAATGTTGTCAAGAGTGAAATTATGTGCCTTGAAAAGCTTTGCAAGGTTAAATAGCAAAGAGAACATGGTATTCACCCACATTTTGTTTTACCATTGTATGGCAAAGTGCCAAAATTAAAAGATGGTCATCTTCTTTCTTGTAAAGATCTTGTAAACAAGCATGGCCTTTGTTGTGAGGGTTTGAGCCCTAAGTGCATCAAGATTCCAAAGGATTCAAGTTTAGAAGATGTTTCAAAGGTTTTTCATCCTCTCATCAATTAAAATGTCTATAGTTATGTTCATTGTTAAAACCTTGTGTTAAGACAAAGGTTGAATCCTTGTTCGTGATCATTCATTAAAAACCTTGTTTTCTTAGTACAGGCTCATTTCATTTGGAATGGGAAGGGGCATTATGTGTCAACAAAATGGAAAGAAGTTGAATTAGGTAGCATATGCCAAATGGAAAAATGTTGAACATCAAAGGCACAAGTTGTGTGCATCTATGAAGGTAATCTTTTTACTTAATAATGATGAAAGCAACAATGAAAATATAATGGAACATGAAGACATTTGAAGTCAAGCAACCCAAGGAAGAAGTAAGTAAATGTCTATTTTGCAAAGGTCATGAATTTCTACATTTATGTTTAGATTGCAAATCAATATGCTATTTGTCATTGAAATGGTAACATGATTTGTTGGGTTTTGTCATTTATAGAAGTTATCCTAAAAAAATTGCTTCAAATACATAAAGTTCACTAAACATTTATTGAAGGAGGTAGAAGAAAAAAGTTCCTTGGTGCAACAAGCTAAGAAAGTCATTGTGATGGTGAACATGCAAGCTCACAACCAAATGGAAGGTCGCAATAATCATCTTAATGAAAGCCAAGAGCAATTAAATACATTTCTCATAAAGTTTGAGGGTTTGGGTGAAGAGCAATCTACAACTAATGCAAAAAAGACATTGTAAAAGAAAATTAATGCACAATGGGGTGCAATGAATGCATTTTAAGCCTTACCATTGTAAGAAATGTTGAATATGATCATGTGTCAAAATAGTCAAATGAAAAGGCTAGTAGACTATTCAAAATAGACCAAAAAAATCACATTTGTAAAATGTCATCAAAATGGTGTGTGGGTGCTTGTAAGAAGGGTTCAAAGAGGTTTGTTAAAATCATCATTGAGCATCTCACTTCCTTCACAACTTGTAAGTTCACAAGTGATGGGTTTATCTAAGCTTGCATTTGGGAATATATTTGTTCATTTTATGGTTTAAGGTTTGAACCAATATGGGCAAGGAAGGTAGTGTTTTGTAAACACATGTATCACCCATGGTGTACAATAGTTCACTTCAACACATTTCCAAAGTGTGTAGATCCATTGTGTGCAAAAGTGATACATGATAGTTGGTGAATCTATAGTGGTATTAAAAAAACCAATGTTTAACAAAGATTTTAAATGTGAAAAGCATAGTGATGTTTATTATGGTGTGGTTAACAACCTAGGTGAAATCCTTTGCAACTTTTTCATTAATGTATAAAGAAGAGTTTATTTCATTAATGTAAACTCCTTGTAGTCTTTACGACGAAATTATGGTCAATTGTTTTCATAAGGTTTTTATGTTATTGTTAACTGGAGACATTAAATGTACACATATTCATTGTACATAACTTTGATGGCTACGCAATGTGTGTGTGTGGAAATATTTGTCCCTAATGTCATACTTCAAATGTATTGGAAATTTGCAAAATGAACTCCATGAATGCAAGATGGACTACAAAACATTTCAGTAGTGTATGTGAATACATAGTGTCTATAGATAGCAATAGTTCTTGATTATTTGTACATATTTGTTTATTGAGTGTCAATGTACTAATGTGTTAATGCATGGATGCATAGTGCTTTGATATTAGTATGTGCAAATATATTTTTACCATAGATAATATTTCTTGAGTTATTGTGTACATGTTGATTAAGTTTAAATGTATTTATGTATTCATGGATGGATGCAAAGTACTATGATAGTCTATGTGAGTATAGATTTTCTCCATAGATAGTGTCTCTTGAATTTTTGCATACATGTTTATTGAGTTTGAATATATTTATGTGTTAATGAATGAATGAAAAATGATTTTGATAGTTTATATGAGTATATTTTCTCTTTAGATAATGTTTCTTGAGTTGTTGCATACATGTTTATAGAGTTTAAATGTATTAATGTGTTAATGGATGGAGTGCAAAATGTTTTTGCAATTTTCATTCAAGTACATAGCCCCTATTATATAGTTGAATTGGTGATTTTTTAATATATCATGTCTTGCAATTTTAATGGAGTTTAAACCTTTGTAGTATTTGATTTGACATAGCATGTTTAGTGTGTATATTTCAAATATTAACTTATGTATGTAAGATATGTAATTTTAACTTGTCCACTCTATTTATATGTTGTGGGTATTTTCTATGTAGGCTTCTTTCCCATGAATCAGTAGAGTGCCTTTCAATCTCATACATAAATACAAATCCATCAAGGGAAATGTTTGTTGTCTCCCACCCTTCAAGCACAACTCATACCCACATTTTAAATGTTAATTCAAGTGTGGGTAGTTTTCGTGTGAAAGCTTTGCCCAAGGAGACAAAAAATGATGAAATCACAAGTTCAAATAAACATAGAACAACGAAGCTTGCAATTTCTAATTAGAGAAAGGAGGAAGCTAAACAATGCGCCAAAATTCAAAATGCAAAGGAGGTTCTAATGAAAGTTCCAAATGTTGAAACCAATAATGAAAATCTAGATGATCTAAAGGAGGAGAATGAAGAGCCTAATGCTAAAAATTAATGAACCTCCATTAAAAAAGAATTATGCTACTAGTTTTTAAAAACCCATTTAAAAGGTAGTATTAGGATTAAGAAATTGATATCACAATTAAAGAGGGGAGGCAACATGAAGAAGCCCATAAATTAAAAAGTTTCTATTGCAAAGACTACATGGGCTACACAAGTTCATAATCATAGCTGCAAAAGAAAAATTATTTAGTGTTTTTGAATAGCAATTTGGAAGTTGAAACTAATTCATAGCAATTTTGAAATTGATTTTATTTTTAAACAACACAATTAGTCACCTACTAAATGTAATAGTGATTTGTAAATTATTTTTTTAGTGCATTGTTGTTTTGACAAGGCTCAACAATTATCACATTTTGACAAACTTGATCCCATAGCTAATCAAGTGAAGACATTACCCTTGATACTTTTTATGTGTTGCATGATTTTCCAATGCCACTTCTCATATTTAATCTTCTTTTCTTTCTTTTGGTAACAAGACAACATCCAAGGGGATATGTGAGAAGAGTCATTATAGACCTTACAAGGGATCAACAACTAATAGATGGACATGGAATAAATGCATTTAAACTACTATATTCCACATTTGGGATATTGATAGACCTAATATTTTAGATTTTTCACTCCTTAAGGTTGTTTAGATCAACAACTTTCGACTAACTTTTATAAACTTACCTTTAACTTTTTTTTGAATTCAATTAATAGGTTCAATATCAAAGCTATTGACAAGTCCTTCACATTATTGATTTTTCACATTTTGATATGGCTATCTAGATCAATCAAAATTTATTCCATTTCAAGTGTTTGAAGGTTTTGTTCCATTTTAGGTGTCCCAAAGTTTCAAATGTTTAGAAAAAAGTAAAATCACAAATGTATTCATTATTGAAATTACTATATGTTTGACATTACATTGACCTTTTGCATATTATTTAACTAAGACTTATCTAGATCATTTGATTTACATATGATTCATAATGTTTTATCATGGTTTAATCTATTTGGCTACATTATGGAAATGTTTTCTTGCATAGGATCTAAAAGCCCTTATTTGGTATATTCAAGGTTTCTAGCACAATATTAATTAAGGTAAAAACATAATCAAAGGAGCCACCCAAGTGAGTGGACACTTTTAAAAATTACATTTTTGTCTGTTTGAAAAATCACAAGGAAAACATAATAGTTTGGATCATCATAAAAAGAATTTAATTTTTTTCATTAATTGCAAAGTTACATGCTCGAAACTTAACACAAATAAAAAATGTTGTTTGCATGTTCAAAGCATTCAAACTTCAAAAGTGAACAATTTTAATTGTTTTCAAACATTTTTTTTTTCTAACAAATGTGGACCATTCCTTCTAAAAATTGGAAAGGATTTTAATATTGATGATTATAAGGGCAAAAGGACTTGAATTGATAAAAAATGATTTATAACCAATTTGAGCACATTTGGTTCAAACATGTTTTTGACCTTAAAATTTATGGATTTTGAAATTGTGGCCTTAACAAAATTATTCATATTTATCTGATATAGGGCACAAATGCATAATATATATGATATAAAATCAAATTTTAGTCAAAACATATTTATATCTAATATGCAATGTCAAATTAAGTATCCAAAATATAAAATTTTAAGTTATAAGCCAACATGTAAATGAGACATGTCACGTGCAATCCTTGGAAAATGACTTTTACCTTTGTGCCCTTGACTCCTTTTACCATGTTCTCACCCATTAGGCATCAACACAAATTTTTAGATGTGATGTTCATATTTTTTTGAAAACAAATATGATTGTATTTAGTATTCAGGTTACGTTTAACAAATTGATTGACATTAAATTAAAACTAACATTATTGACTTTGCATATTCAATTTTATAAGCTTGCTCTAAAAGTCTTGCAAAGGACTTGAAAGCCCAATTTGTTAAATGAATTCAACGTTTCAAGTTTCCTAAATTTCCAAGTGTTTGAAGTCGACATGAAATGACAAATTCAACATGAATCCAACATAGGAGAAGGTATGACTTTAAATATATCTCTAATATACAACTTTTTTTTGAATTTTTTTACAACTTACAATAAACCAACCAATTAATTCCAGCTCTACACAACATTTTAATAACCTACCTCCCTCTTTTATTATTATTTTCCAAATCCAAATAACACAAGTTTGTCAAGTTTATCAATCCCTCATATATATTTTTAACCCAAAACATTTTTTTTCAACCACCCAAAACATCATCTTCATGTTTGAATCATATAAGTTTCTACTCATTTCACTACCACCTTACCTCTTCAATCAAAAAAAAAAAACACACACACACACACACACACAAATAGATACTCAAAACCTGTAGTTTGATTCCTTTTATTTCTCCCTTTTCATGTCATTCACCTTACCTCTTGTTTGTCCTTTTCACCCTCCTCCCCTAGCCACCATGTCACCTCCCTTTTGCTCTCCAACAACAATAGTTTGTTTCCCCAAAGCTCCTCTTCCCTCAATAATGATTCTACACTCCCTTTCCCAACCCCCTTCCTATTCTTTTCAAAATCATAAAAGCATATAAAGAAAGAAAGAAAAACATTTGCTAAAACCTATTAAGGCTGAGTAAATTCAAAATGAAGTTGCCCAATTCTAACATTTTGATTTATCCTAATACTCATTGTGTTAAGAATCCAAGCCAATTTTCCAAAGCAAAAACATGTTGTATACACCCAAAATGTCAAAATAAAATCTTGTCGTCCAAAACTTACCACATATACACCCCAAATTGGTCAAAAAAGTTACATGAAGTTTAAAATCCAAATAATCAAGCTCCCTAGTCCAAAACTAGACTAAATAAGTCATCCTAACTAGAAATTCTAAGCCTAGGATATCTTCCACCTAATACCCATGCACAACATTATCCCCCCTTTTCAAATGAACTTCCCATCCTTGTCAAACACCTAAGCTATGATTGCCTTTGCAAAAATTTAGAGATTGTCATGTTCTCATCTTCTTCCTCCCCTTCCTCTAACTCTTTTAGTATCTAATTAGAGATCATCATGTTTTCATCTCCTTCCCCCTCCCATTTTGATTTAATGTTAGGAGTTCTTGGATGAAAAATTATTATCATTCCTTGCACTTTATTGTCATCTTAATGAGAATATTTTAAACACCCATATGGGTTTCAATTAGTGTTTGCAAAACAACGATGGCATTGCAGTACCTTAAGCATTTTGGCATTGTCCATTGAAATTTCCAAAACAATGAGAATATTGCGTTTTGCAACAGACCCTTAGTTTAAGTCTCTACTTATATGATAATTAATAGTTTTATTATGTACCTCAAATGTAGGTATTTCAATGTGCATTTGCACACCTATTGCAATACATGTATTGAAGGTTCAAGATTTATTATCATTAGAGGATGAAGTGAAGGATGGCAAGGTTTTTTTCAATACCCACATCTTACAATGATGACATCGGGGCTTTCTGTCACAATAATAAGTTGAGTTCATCACTAGTCCATAGGAAATAGTTGTCACAAGGTAGGGCCATGTCAATGTGTAAAAGGTTGGTAGATAGGTAGGTGCAAGTAGATTGTTTCAGGTAAGTAACTAGGGGAAGTACTCTATACGTAAAAGGTAAGTAATCTGTACATAATGGGTAGGTAGTCAATAGATTAGTAGTAAGCAAGCAGGTAGGTTAGTTTTAAGGAGGGGAATAAAACATATTAATTTTTATTAAAAAATGCAACCACAGATAGACAAAGCACTAGATAGACTAGGTACCTATTTTAACTCAGGGTGGTTAGTTGGGGACAAGAACCCAATGAAGAAAAAAACCTTGTCTAGCCAGCATGGTCCAAAATGGTACACTGGTGGATACTGGTTTATTGCAGCCAGATTACTTTTGTCCAATGCAAATTAATTTGTCCAAAATCTCTTTCACCGTTGTCCTCCCTATACAGTAAACTATAGGTTGCATGAAGAGAGCATAATTGTATTGGCTAATAGGGTAGGCCAAGCTAGAGCAACCGTTTTACAACTTGCTTCCATAACAAATGGCCTGATAATTAGTTGACAGGAGGGCACTAGAACATTTATTACATGAAGTGTATATCATGGCCTCTATCATCTGTCACAGGCCACAAGTTATGAACCATGATGCAAAAGGTCAGGTCTTAACTTGAGCAGAGTGTGTAGTACATGTTACAACTTATTACTACCTAATATCAAGGGTCTTTTGAAAAGGATTCTGACAAGTTGCCTTAATGGCTGCTGCCAACACCCCGCCCTCAGCAGGCAGCCGAAATCAAAATTCCAGTATACCTATGTTTTGGACCTAGAAACACAAAACAGACTACGGTGTTAAATTATACTGCGAGTCTGGCGAAAGAGGAGGCCAGCTTTGAAGCAATCTGACGATCTTGCCTCTGAAAGTTCTTCTAGAATTTTAAAGGTTTTCTTAGAATTCTAATGCAGTGGTGGTACTCAGAATCAAATGTAGGTTGAAAACTGGCCAAATTTTCACCCCCGAAAAAAGTTATAGCTGTGAAACAGTAACCTCATGACAATTTCCAGCTTTTCCACTCATTGCAGAATTGCCCCACCTTTTGATCTGGTCCTTTTGATTTTTCTGGTGTTCTATTGTTACAGTAAATAAATCAATGTATTTTTGCTAATTTATATTGATTGAAGTCTGAACCAGCAGTTATTAACCTTCGTAAGGTTATATTTAACCTGTGTAATAGTGAACTTGGACCCAAAGAAATTTTGGTTTTTGTTAAAGGACAGGAAATTTTTAATGTCTAGAAGAGACCCCAAAAAATTCTGGTTCTTAATCTTTGCCATGGTATCACTGTAGGTGGTGGTTCGCCCAAGCCTAAATTTTCAATCATAGTAGACAAAAGTCACATGTATGTAGGGTCATTTCCACCACATACAAGTTCAATCAAGCAACGGTAGCATGTTAAGTCAACTGGGAGACACAACACGTAGCATATGTTCTTTTGTTTCGCCCCACTTCTGTAATGTCTTACTTGATTGTTCTTTCAAAAACATCAATAATAACACAAAGTACTTCAATACCTTCCCCAACACAAATCGTATTATTTTTAGAAATCATGAAATTTTCAAATTTTACTTTTCTCAAAATAATTTTTTTGTGAGGAAGATGAATTTTTCTGTAAAATAAATTTCAATTATTATGCAGACATGCGCTGCAGTTGCCCCTGTACTACGATAGTTGTAAAAATGACACTTTGGAATAGATTTTTTTTTTTTTTTTTTGGGGGGATATTTATAAACAATTTTGAAGGCAAATTATGCCACTTTTCAAGCTTCCTTAAATTGTAAGAATTTCGTGAAAGCTGACCTTGCTATCATTCATAATCTAACACAATTGTTAATTGTCCTTTTCAGTGATTATAATTTGACATAATCATCAATGTCCAAAATTGTAATCCTCCAAAATCATTTACATACAAGAATGGGTGCACCCTCGATGACTTTGTGTCCATAGGCTTCCTTTAACAAGCTTGCCTACCGGCTTACTCTATAGAGCCATCAAGGGCTTGCCCATTCCTTACTACATAATGATATTTTTATTAGATCATTCACCCCATTTCACCATTATTTCACATTATAAGTGTTCTTCAATTTTGAAGTGGCCATGGTTTTCATCATGTTCATGCACATATTGAACCACCTTTTGAAAGCATTGAATTCTTGATGTTGAATCACACAATTTTTCTCATTATTCTGAATCCAATTATGTTTTGAGCAAACTTGTGCCCACATTGCGAACAATTTCTAGCACAAATTTTCAACTGTAATTTGGACAACATGAAACCAACTGAAAGTTTTTTGAGTGACTGGGTCTTTCATCCGACCTAGACCATTATGAGGGATAAGGGGTTAAACATGATCAAATCTCACCAGTTCAGCAAATTTGTTCCACCCCCCTCCCCCCAAAAGAACTCAAAATGAAAGATTATGATGGTGTTAAAGCAAATGACAAAATTTTGAGCCTCCATGCAATTAAAGATTGCAATTATTTTTGGCCATTGTGGATCTTCCCAAAATTTTGTTAAATGGAGCTTGAATTGCCCTCTTTCTAACATATGTTCAACATGCTACATGGAATAAAATCATAATATGAAAATCACAAACTTTAATTTTTTATTTTACATTTTCAATTGGGTTGCTTGTGAAACATATCATATATTCCTCAAAGGTGGCATGCACCACTCATGCAACATTAACCATTTTTGCAAATACATGATCAAGATTTCGGTTGAACCTCTTGAACATTTTGACTAATTATGAGGAAGGTACTGTTTCCTCATTCTAGATCCATTCATGGGTCACATGTGGCATGATGAGTTCATTCACCAAGAATCAGGGTTTTTATTCAATTTTGTGAACTTAGGAGGATGCGTGATCATCCATAACAGGACTTAGCCAAATTTGGCTCCAGGTCAAAAAGGAAAATATGTTTTTAAGAACCCCAATAGATTTTTGTGACATACTAAAACCTAGCATCTAAATTTGTTGATTTCAAATATATATATATCCTTGAAATATGGTTACTTTGAGGCACTTTTTCCCCCAAAAAAATCCTTGGAGTGAATCACAACCCTTTTTCCTCAGTTGCCAAGTGGCAACATGCCACCACAGAATAAAAAAACGCTACCAAGAATATGTTTGATCTTATTGAAAGTTTGAATTTGAAGTTGTAAGTTTCACTCAACTTTTTTAGTAAGATTTCAACTAACAAATCATAATCAAAATTTTCATCCGTTATAGAAGGTGATTTGCTTTATTCTTCTACATTTATTTATTATATTTTATTGTTGTTAAACTTGTGGATAAGCATTGGATGCAATATATAGCAACATACAATAACTATGACTTCTTGAATTTTTCCATTAGCATATTATATTCAATTTGGTGGCATGAATTCTATAAAAGTACGTGGTGTGGCTTTTGTATTCACCAACACATTGATGGATTTCTACAAACTAAAACCTTTGACATAAATACTTCCCATGGACGTCACAAATGTTAGACATGCAAGTCAATAGGTCAAAATCCAACACCAATAAATTAGGATAAATAAAATGTGCAACACAAACGTCATCAACTTTCTTGCTACACATAAAAATCCACACAACCTTTAACATTTATAACTTAACATTAAAAATGATTTCACTTCGCAATATCATCCATCCATGAATGATCCAAACAACTTACATAAAGTTGGATGTCATCACCCTCACACAATCAAAACCTCAAAATGGAACCCTATTCCTAAATTTTCATTTGGACATTTCATAACAAGCCATAAATGTTTGTTGTTATATAAAAGTGGATTGCAATAGTTATTGTTTTTGTACCATAAACAATATGCATTCATGAAAAACAAATTATTTTTATCATGGAAATTTTATAAAAATGTAACAAGTAAGGTTTCATTTCCTGAACAAAGTTTCACAAATGTTTAATGGTGATCAGCTTCTTTCCTTTTTCACTAAACATTGTTAAAAGGTTAAAACCCAAGCTATCATTATTTTATGTTTTTTTTCTGACATTATGTGATATATATTTTTTCTTTCTCTTTTCTTGTTTTATGTTGTTTAAACAATTTTTCCTATGCACTAATATGCCAAGGTGGTTTGGAACAATTTCCTAATAATGCTATATATTGATGTTTTTTCACACATGCACATTCAACCATAATAAACATCATGTTATGACATTACAAAAGGTGATTTCACCATTATATCTTAATTCAATTCCTTTTTTAAATACATTATTTCTTGGCATTTGGGTTTGTAACCAAAATAAACTATGATAAGGAAAATGAGGAGTAGACAAACTTAAAAGCATGGCATGAACTATGAACTAAACTTCCTATTAAAACATGTGAGACATGCATGTCTAAGTGACCAAGCAAATGTGATACATACATGCACTCCAAACAAAACTATGTAATTTAAGATCATCACAATGATTAAAGGTGGTTTTAAAGACAAATCCACCAAAATTGGGAAAATAAAGTTGTTTATTTGATTAATGACATGATTATTGGACTACATGTTTTTTTGACTATTCTCAACGAATGAATTTCAAATTAATAAATGTCAATGGTTTGCATTTACAAGAGTTTGCACCAAACAATGAAGGAAACTTAGCATTGATGAAAATGAAAATTCTTTTTCAAAAGACAATAATTGTACATTTCTCCAAATTTGTAGGCCTAAAAATAAGAAATTACAAGCTTACTAGATTACTCTTCATTTGATGAGTTTCCAACAAAATCTTCATCTTCTTTTATGAATGGTATTTGCAATGCTTTTTCATCAATGTCCTCTTCATTATGTGATGACTTTAATGCATCATTATAAACCTTACTCCTTTGTGGTATTGGGGGCCACAACCCAAAAAAACCTTCATCACTCCCAATTGTCAATTGATTAACCTCCATCCTTTTGTCCTTTTCATTTTTCAAACGCCTTCTTCAAAACCATCTTCCAACTTGCTTCACAAGGATCATCAAAGAAGAATACTTGCTCCAAGTGTATAGGAAATGCAAAAAAACTTTCGAAAATGGGAGAATTTGAATGAAGATCATTAATGTGAATCCATACTCAACTTGTTTCATTGTTGTTCTTACCATTCTGTAATTGGCTTTGACCAAATTACAAAATAACACAATGACACACGTTGCTCCATAATCCAATTCAAGAATTTCTTCAACCCATACAACATATTCCAATTCTACTTTGATTGGATTGTTGATTTGTCAACTTGATTTACATATTGTGATGAAAGTGGGAACTATTCTAAAATGCATAATGACCAAATTAGTTTGTACCTCTTCAAATGAATGTGGTTTCCATATGCGTACATGGCTCGATATGATGTCACTTTCAATGCAAGAGGGAATGGTAATTGAATGGCTTCATGATAATTGAATGTACTTTCAAAATTTTGGATATATAATGTGCAAAATCTAATTGTTTTTTTCCATTGTGTACCTTTCAATCATCCTACCTTGAGGCCTTGTGGACATAAGTTTTCAATGCCTTCATGTACCTTTCCATGGGGTACATTTGTTGAGTATGCATAGGGCCACACCTTTGCCACTAAATGCACCATAAGATGAGTCATGATGTTGAAAAGAAATGCAGGAAATTCCTTCTAAAAATAACAAAGTGTGATTGTTGCTTCTTGTGTCAAGTCATTAATCGTACATGGATCAATTTTTTTGCACATAATTTTTGAAACACCTAGGTCATGCACATGACAATAAGTTGAAGACTCCTTGACATGAAGGTATGTATACAAAGAGAAAAAAATTGTTGCATAAAGACATGATAATCATGTGCTTTTAGTCCTTTCAACTTGCTTGTTTCCATGTGAATTCATTTCTTGATGTTCTTCAAATACCTTGTCAATGTTTTGAGTCCTTCTATGATATATATGAAAGTTTTCTTCTCTTCTAGGTTTAAAATATAAGAGGTAGCTAGCAATTTGAATTCCCCTTCTTTCTTCTTTGGAATTGACCACAATGCACTTCAAATATTCATCTTTTTATGTCTTTTCACATCAACATTGTGTCACCTTTTCTAAACATGATATTCATCACATTTTTTATGAGATTCTTTTCAAAATGCATAGCATTTAATATATGTGTGGCGTATACAATCTTGATTTGTAAAAGAAACACATGTGAATATAAATAAAACTAACCATAATATAAACAACATTATATGTATATAATAATCAACAATAATTTAATATATAACAATAAATACATAGTCATAAGAAAAAGTAAAATATTTTTACATCATTATACATGTAAACTTCAAATTTATTTAAATATGTAAAAACAAAATGAAAATATCTAAATATAAAATGAGTAATAAAAGTAAGGCACTTATATAACAAAATTGTTTCACACATTTAAATTTGAAAACTATGGTGAATTTATATATATATATTCATTATTTGTTTGAGAACTAGGTTTTATTGACTAAACTAATTGTTCCATTAATTATACAAAGTTTTTGTGTTAAACATACTCACTTGCCAATACTCAAGACTCCATAATGCATATTTGTGTTTTCATTCCATATTTATGTATTGGATCAGCTATTGGCCTATGTTCACCTCCTTCTTTGATCCACTCCAAGCAAAAAAAATTAATTCAAAGTTTTTTTTAAAGGAAAATAGGTCAAAGAGTTCCTCTAGTTTCCAAGTTCTTGTCAAACCAACATTTATTTCAATAATAAAGATGTGTGTGATGAAGTTTACGCCTATGACTTATGTACACCATCTTCCTCATATTTATGGAATATCAAGCCATTGTTTTGGGGTCACAAGTCAAGCATCCCTTATAACCTTTAGTCACACATCCTACTACAAATCCATAAGCAGGAAAATCATGAATTTTCCACATGAGTATTCTTCAAAGTTTGAAGTGTGATTGCCATCCTTAGTTGACACATCATATGTGGTAACTCATGTCCATAACTCTTGTAAATCTTCGATCAAGGGTGCCTATATGTCTCCATATTTGCATCTTTCATTGATTCTTTTCCAAGGATTATGAAGGCCAACATGACAAATTTTATTTGTCACTAGGCATGGTGGCAAATTGTACATGAGTAGTAACATTGGTCAAGTTGAATGCTTGAGATTGAAATCACCAAATGGATTCATCCCATTAGTAGGTAAAGCAAAACAAATTTCCTTGGGTTTTGGTTGAAATTTGGCCCCATAACATCAATTTGTTTCCATGCATTGGAATCAATCATGGATCAAATCATGTGCCCATTGTCCAATGATTTTTTGGCATGCCATTGCATAAGTTGGGTTGTGCTCTTGCATTGATACATTTTAATCTTCAATCAAAGAATAGGAAGGAAATGGCAAAACACTTTACGAGGAACTATCATTAAACCCTCCACATATCAACCGGATTAACATATCGAACACACATGCAAGTCCTTCTTCTCTTTATGGTACAATATGCATCCTTGTTCACACGCATGGATTGATGTGTAATTAAAATTAAAATTACTCACCAATTTTGATGTTTCATATCTTGATTTTGGTATCATATTATTCTTAGGAAAATTTTCTAACCCAATTGACCAAAACAACTCATCTTGGAAGGTATTGATTACTTGGTGAACAATGCAAGCATTAAAAAAAATTAACACGCTTGATAAGTGGTTATTCTTGCTTTTATTGCAAGTTTCAAATAATGGTGTCTCAGCCTCCTTCAATAACATCTCCATTTTTTCATTAGCAACTTCTTCACCTTTCAAAATTTCCTCATCATCACGTGGATTGGTCTTTGGAGCTTGTGCACATTCTTCATGAACTTCATCACATTGACCAAATCTTTCTTCTATCATATGAACACAATTCATAGATCAATTTAAATATGTTGCCCTTTTTTGATGTGGGCTTAAATGTGACCACGCCTTCCTATTATATATGGATCACATTGAAATGGTTCCAAAGTAAGGTCTTCACCCTAGTGATTTGCCAATTGCATTACAATAAGGACATAAGTTAGTAAATTTTGAATATGTCATATAAAACAAATATACAATTGCATATGAAATTACATGTTTGAATACACATGTATGTATATGAAAATATATGTAGTTCAAATTTAATAACAAAAAATTTCCAAAACATTTGAAATGCACATAAATAAAAAATATGCAATGTTCATCCCATAAACAAACAAGAGATATTCCAATGAGAATAACTCTTCAATGTATGAGAGTTACCCAAATTCATGCTAACTACATTTTTTGCCTAAGTACATTTCAAGGTATGGTATTATATTGGTTACTTTGGGATTAAAAAAAACCTATTTTGTGTAAAAAATAAACTTTAGATATAGTTTAAATGCAAAAGGAATAACATCAAAAAACAAACATGAATTATTCTATCTTCTACTATTGATAATTTACTTTAAGATACATGCCACCTAGGTGGCCAAAAAATTATAGAGGTACATAAATTTGGGTGTGATATCACACATGATTGCATTTGAGTTTTAAAAAAGTTTAGTTTGGGCAAGGTAGATATTATGTATAGTTTGCATGCAAAAGGGGATTACTCAAAAAGGGAAAAACAAGTAACTACTATAACATCTATATTCTAGATAATTACTTAAGGATATGTACATGCTAAAGTCGCCCAAAACATCATTTGATTACACTTTTTGTCTAAGTATATTTCATGGTATAATATTACATTTAATTGCCTTTCAATCTACAAAAATCCAATTTGGGCACATAGTTAAATATGTGTGATCTAAATGGAAAAGGATTTTGAAAAGAGAGAACAAACATTTTTTCCTCTAGTATTTTGGGTAATTTAATTTTGGATACATCACAAAGCTACCCAAAAGTTTTATTGATTAATTTTTTTGTTTAGGTATGTTTTGGGGCATGGTGTTGTACATATATGATTACCTTTGACATCAAACAAATCCAATTTGGGCATAGGTAAAGATTACGTAATCTCGGTGAAAAAACATATTACTCAAAAGGATAAGAGTAGGAACTTTAACAAATCTATAATGGGTAAATTATTTAAAGCTACTCATGCCAAATTAGCCTGATTCTTTTTTTATTACCTTCTCTACTACCTTGTACATTTTTGGGCATGGTAGATTACATTTGATTGCCTTGAAAAAAATCTAGATTGAGCTTTAAAAAATATGATTTGGGTATACTTATAAAGTTTCCAATGTCTAAATGCTATTTTAGGAGATGATTCAAAAGGTAAAAAACAAATATTCAAACATCCACTTTTAATAATGTACATTACAATATATAATATGCCAAAGCTACCCCAAAAAATGAATGAATATCTTTTCTACTTAAGTACAATTCAAGGCATAGTAAATTACATTCGATTTCCCTTTAGCTCAAAAAAAATCTAAATTGGGGATAAATAAAATGTCCATAGTCTATGTTCTAAAACCTATTTACAGTTCAACCATTTGCTAAAATTTATAATACAACAATGTTTGTACATAACATAAGTTGAAGCTATGTATATGTGTATGAAATGTCAAAATTCAAAAATTGATAGGGTAATGACAAATAGCTCCTCTCTTGTAGTTATAAGTTCAATTGACATTGCCATAACCCAACCCCATTCATTATTGTCCCATGGTTTTGGCTCTACTTCATTGTATTTCCATAAGTTGATTGCACGAACTATTGATGTACCAAATATGTTACGTTTTTCAACATCACTATCAACATAGAAATTATCATGCCCATTAAATGCATAACACTTTATGTGTGGATAATGGGTAAATCATTTTTTGTATTCAATTTGTTTGCAATATGGTCATGTAGAGGGGGTTAATGGCTCATCAACATATACATTTTCAAGGATGAATAACCCCCATCCAATATACTAGAATTTAGAAATATGTATCTCCCACTTTCAATTCCACCATGTGAAAGGTGTTAATAATGAAATGGGTAGGATTGGCCACTAGCCAATGATTTTCCTATATTTTCATAGCTTGCCAAGGCTTCTATGTCGTAGAGATGGTGGGAAAACACATTTACTTAGGAACTTAGAAATAAAATCCTTTAGGAATATGTTCACAACAATTTCCACGTATGGACGTTGTTTAACCTACACCAAAAATGACAATAATGAATACATGGATCAATGTTCAATGATTTGATAAATAGGATCAAACCATGATCATAATAAATAACCATAATACTTATCAATATAAATTGAACAAAGACCAAACTTTCAAAGGTGTTATTTGATTGTTGATTGATTTTTTTAGAAAAAATTAATTATAGTTATTGCAAAAACATTGATATTCTGTAAAACCAAGGCCTGCCATTTGCTTGTATTTGTTCATGTTCCCATAGTTTTCCATGGTTGGCTATTTTAGGAAAATGTCCACTAGTGTTTCCATTTACCTCCATCTTTGAAAGAAAATAAGACATTTAATAGTAAGAAAAACTAATTTTATAAACTCAATGATTATGAAATTTAAACTATCTATGGTCTACAAGTATAATATTGATAATAAACAATATATGGAAGGTTCTACCAATGTTGAAAATGCTGCAATGCACCTTAATGAAAATATAAATAATGTGAGGTCGTTTGATCTCATGCAAGAGTGTAGCAAAGGTCAAAGATCACTTGTGTGAAGCCTTTCCCTCCATCATTGCAAGTTATGTCAACCTTAGTTCATGGCAAAACCCATCATTATTGAATATGAAAAGCAATGGATGAAAACATAATCTGGAACAATGCAAAACTCATCTCCTTGAATCTCCTACCAAATCCTCAACCTAGGTATGTGCACATCAACTCACTTGCTAGTAGTAGTTGTTAACGAGTATAATATGTTGCATCTTGAAAACTAAACTTATTTTACATGTTTGAAGTTGAACTCCAAGTAGGAAATTGTGGGTTGAACTTGTTAGGTGTTCACTGCTTAATTGTGTGCACATCAACACTTTTGTAAACTAAGAACATTTGTTGTCATCACATAGAGGACCAACTTGGTAACTTGCATCTTAAATAACTACTTAAATTGCCTTTTATTCAAAACCAAAAACTCAAGAACATAATATGAAAAACATTACCAAATTTTCCCATTGCTACATTGTTTTATTGAAGTTGTCTTTTTGGGGAAATCTTATTGTTCTTGTTTTGTTCTTGTTTTGGAATTCGATGAGTTTCCTTGTTTTAAGGTTTTTAGGTTACTTTTGTTGAAAATTCTTATTGGTTATTAATTTATTTGTTCCATTTATTTAAGTTTATGTGTTGATCTTTTTAAGGTTTAGGGTTTATGAGGTTTAATTATCAAAATCCATGTTTTGTTCAACCCATTACCTATTTGTTGAAGGTTATTCAAGTTATTCATGAATGTCTAGCATAAATATAATGGAGGTTGATAATGAGTCTTTGTTAAGGATTTTTGTTAATAAACTAGACTTTGATTGACAATATGTTTTCGTTGCTTCTAGTAGTTTCTTTCCATTACTCAACTTGTTTTGTCTAGAATAGTCAATATTCTTATAAATATTCTTGAGAGTCAATGGAATCTATCGTGATATGAGGGTTTGTTGCCACCCAAACATTGTGGATGTTTAAACATTCTTGGAAGCAATAACTTGAAGGTTGTTGATAGAAATGATTCCTCTTCAACTAATGATAAATCCAAGGACAAAGATTTTGTTGTAGGTGAAATTAACAAGTATAATTAATCTACTTTTGAATCAAGTGAAGTGGCAACAAAAGAAAATCCCATGAAAAAATTAATAATCCAAGCTAAAGGTTATCAAACTCATTTATGCATCTTGAATTTCAATCATTTGCTACAATTGTTCACAATTTTGTTACTAATATGGAAGGATTTTTTAAAAAAATTTAAATTTCTATTGGCATGAAAATCATAGAATGCAAGGTTTTTGGATTTTCCTAGTAGTTTATTCCTTCAAGGATGGATAGATTCTCTCAAGAATTATAGAAAGTATGAAACAACATAAATTTACATTGTTAATAGTTGAAGTATTTGCATAGAATTATAATGAGGCATGATGTGTGCCTAGATCATTGTTTAAATGTATTTGGAATGTGTGTGTTCATTGAATGCAAAAGTGGAGCAAGAGGGCAAGAAGTTCTACAACCACCAAAAAGATTTATAAGCAAACAATGAAGAAGTAGATTGTTGATCTTCATTTTGAAGATGAAGCATCATATGATCATGAAGAATGGGCTAATTTTGATGATGAGGTTGGTGATGTACATGGTATAGATGTGAATGCCAATATTTTACTATTAACCTTGTGCAACCTACCACAACTTTGGCTTTTGGATCTAACATTCAAGCCAATTGTGTGAATGTTTTGTTGTTTACATTAGGGCAACATGCATTTGGCCAACAATCATTGGGTTTAAAGCAAGGAGTTGGATTAAGTGGGTTGGGTGGTCAACTTAATCATTTAGGCTAATAGGGGGGTCAATTTGGGAGCCTCCAAAATTGGATTCTACAAAGTTTATTAACCCAAACCACTATAATCATTACGTGAACAAATGATGTAAGACCTCCTGCTATTGACGATGAAGAAGAATTTTTGGGTCCACTACTAGATGAATTTTTTTGTTTCAAACAACTTGATTAAAGGCTTGTAGATGAAAGATTGAAAGTGAGGGTAGATCTAAAGCTCCTCTGCACAAGTTGATGGGGAAGAAACCATATTAGCTGCAATGTGATGCAAAGGGGAGACCGATTGGCACAAGGATATACATGTTGGGGTCAACTATTCAAGGGCATTCTGATGGACAAGATCCAAGTATTTTGGAGGTAGAACAACATTCATTCATAGCTATCATTACTATTAAGAATAAGGTGGTGGAATCTTGGGAATACGTTGATTACCCTTCATTAAAAGGTATACTTGAAGACAAACATGAAAAACAAAAGACACAATTTGAAGGTTAGAATAAAATCTAACTGAGATTGCTTGAAAACTTACACCCTTGCACATTGGGAAAACATGAAAGCCTTTATCCATGACCTTTTCAAAGTAGATCATGCAACTTGATTAAAGGTAATGAAAGGATGTCAACAAAATCCATCTCATTTAAGGTGTGAAAAGGATGATATTTGAACATGGCTAGTAAGACAAATTTTATTTGAATTAAATGTTTAACATGTATATTAGGACCATTGAAACTAATTTGAATATTGTGTGATTGCATCTAGGAAGAAGACCTTGGTAGGTGAACATAAAATTATGTAAGCAAAAAAATGTTGTGGAAGACAAACAAAATAATTAAAAGGCATGTGGAGGTTTTCCTATCTCCAATTTCATGGTAGATTTCAAACTTGTGGATTATTTCACAATAGATAAAGATTCAATTTATTTGTATGCACTTTGGATTGATGTGCCGTTATGTAGGAGTTTTAATTGAAGGAAAATGCTACTAATGGGGCATTTAATGTGGTATCATTGAAAATAACCTCATACAAATTCATGTGAAATTTTCATCTAAATCAACAAATTGATCACATTGAGAGTCTTGTCCTTGAACTTAAAATCTTATACTTGGTATGACTACAAAGTTTGCCTTACAAAGGAAAATTACACAAATAAGTGAATTAAGCAAAGAAAATAAGCTTGAAGTTGGTGAATCAAGCAAAGGAATTTAGTTTGAATCCTCTCACTACTACAAAATGTGTGTGTAGTCCATTAGTCCTCATTCATTAAACTAGTGAATTCATTACATCCCCACTAAGTCTCATTCATTAAGACTAATGAATTCACTCAAAATCCAATGAATGGCGTACATAGACACCTTTTGTTGTAAAGCATGCACCAAATGCATTCAAATGTGTCAATAGGCCTAAACTCAATCCACTTACACATATTCAAGGTGAAGAAATTGTAACAATCACACAAATCAAAGTCATTCAATCCCAAGCCATGTGAATAGTGATAACAATGTCAACAATGTGGAAGTAAACATACTTTAAAGTTTGTATATATATCTACATGTACAATGATTAACATGCATTATGTGACATTTGATGCAATAATTGATTCATGCATGTAGGTAACAAGTTGTACATCCCCACAATTGCAACAATGGATGGATTATTGGTAGTTATAGATTCAAAGTTGTTGAAAAAAAGAGAGGATAAGGGGTTTAATAAGGGAAAGGATCAAGAATTGGTGGAGTCAATTTGCTATATGCAAACTCCATTCCAATGCATGTTGATAGTGGAGGATTGGCCAAAAAAACCGAGGGTGCTATTAAGAAAAGGCTAGAGGTATTTGATGGTAGAAGATTGAAATGAAAATATTTGCATCTCCCAACAAGACCAAAATCCAAAAGGTGAGAAATTTTGAAACTTTAATCACAAACAAACTTGAAGTTAAAGGTTTATTTCAAGGACATAATAAATTCACATGTGGATTTTGGACTTTTCAAAGGATTTTTGGGAATACATATTGATAATATAAAAACCATATAACAAAGTGTTTTAGTGTGTCAAATTAAAAAGGGTTCAACTGTTCACCTTTTGGATAGTGTATTCAAAAGTGTGGCTTTTGGAATTGTTTTTGAAAGTCTAGGAGACAAATTGCATGGGGATTTCATACTAGATGGGTGTTGGTCAATCATGTTAAATAAAATATTCCAAGGAAAAGTTAAGTTGCAACATCCAAACCATAATGAAGAACCACTTTAAACATGAATGAAAGATATAGAGAGCTCTCTTGTTATGTGGAGAAAATAAGATATGAAGCTTGTTTGAATTCACCATATTTTGGGGATGAAGATATATGATACATGTTACACATGTTTAACTATTATATTGAAATTGGATTGTATGCCAATTTTGGACTTGGGCAATATTGATGTTCTCAAATTGCAAATTGAATGACAACTTGTGTTGTAATGTTTGATTCATATCCTACTATTTGTACAACATGTGCAAAAGATGATGCTACCTCTAGATTGTCCACTTTGCATTATATTCAATGGGATCAATTTTTGTGGTATTAGTTTAAGGTGTATGTGTTATAAGCTTGTCAAAGCTCAATGTATGATCATGTGCAAATGATGCAAACTAGTAATTATCCTGTGTAACCATGTGAATATTGGTGTAAATATATGTACAATGTTAAAAATATATGCATGTAATTTGCCAACCAAATTTACTTAAAACAAAAACTAGTTTCAATGGGCATATTTAACCTTTAGATAGTAAAATGTGTAAAAGACATTTAACAACTATTTTAACACTCATTAATGTCTAATTTCAGTATAACTAAAATTGAATAAAAACTTTTGGACTACATTCAATATCAAATCCAACAACTTAAGATTATTGATATTGAAATTATTGAAATCAATAAAGTGTTTAATCTCAATTTGGTTAAGTCCTCTGGTGGATGATCGCCAGTCCACCTACAAATTGGACAGAAAAACCCCTGGATTCAATTGTTGTGCCACATGCAAAAAGTGAGTGATCCCTGATATAGCGTGCCTCGTAACCCAAAAACTTGGCATGCCAACTTCGAATTGGGGTTTTCAAAAATGTTGTTGTTGAGGAGGTATCTGAGCAACAACCCCTGACGTTTGAGTTTCTTGGGCCAGTTCAAAACTTTCCCTACTGCCTCAGTAGGTAGAGTGCACTTGGTGAGTGAGATTTCTCACACATCAAAATACCTTTTGCTGTCCCAACAGTCTCTTTGATAAAAAAGCTTTTGTTGTGGTAACTTATTTCTGGATTTTAAAATATGTTTAATGTATGTTAGTCAGATGTAACACAGTGAGAATGATCCAAAGGGGTAGGCCAAAGAGAATGCCAACGTGCTGAGCCCTGCAAGATAAGTGGGTTATGCCTTGTGAGGTTCTTTTCGTTCTAGGAGATTTTGGGGCAGGTTTCTTGTGACCTTCACAATTGTCTTATTAAAACAGGGCGCTGCTGGGCATGATTAGAGGTTTCAAACACCACCCCCAACCAAACACTGTAGTAGAGAAGAAAAACCTGATAGCCTGTGCTTCCCAGGTCTGAGGTGTATAAGCACAACAAGTACTAGAAATTCAGTGCAGGCCGGGAATTGCATTATTATATGGTCAAGTTTGTCAACACAATTTGCTGTCATTCTGGACGATGTTGTTGGAGGACAGGGAATCAAACTTGAGTTTCAGCGCACTTTTATTTTGTACTCTTCCCACTCAACCAAATGCGCTTGGCAATTTTAATATTCCTTTGTCTTGCTGTCTGCAGACTGTTGAGTGCTCTTATGTCGATTGATTTGAGGCAAAACCTTTGCACACTTGTGAACTCCATCCTTTGCAGCTGATATCATTTATTATCAAAAGAATTAACATGGTCTCATGATTCACCCAGTGTTCTTTTAAGGAGTTCTTGCTTGTAGCCAATATGGCCATCATCCCTAAGAAGATTTAATCAAATCTGGCTATAAACCAGATATGAAGTACAAATATTTAATTATCCCTTTTTTTGGCTATTGATTGAAAACCAAACATAAAAGTCTGACGATTATTACTTTCGGCTATTAAAAATGTCTGAACTCACGTCACTTTCGACTTTTTAATTTCACTTTTTGGCTAAGTTTTGCCCAAAAGAAAAAGGCTGAGACTCTCATTGCTCCTACATCTGACCAACTTCATTTATTAAAGTTATCCGTAAAGTAAGGGAAAAATATAGCACCAGAACCCTGAGTTTAGTCAGAAACGCGGTGTGATTTTTTTTTACATAGTGAAAAAACACTACATTACAATTTAATACTCAAGGGGGTGTGAAACTCAGAAAACCATCAATTTTGTGATAAACTGAGTTCATCTCCTCTTCATCACCCCTCTTTCCTTTTGCTTGAGCATCTCCACTGCTGCTATATATATTTTCATTGCTCTTACATGTACTGCTACTATAATTACTCTCGAACCTTGTGCAGTAAATCCTGAGTTTCAACACAGATTTAATAAAATTTCATTACATTGTGGATACCACTGATTTTGAGGTTGAAAGAGGGGTTTGAGGGGTGAAAGGAGGCCCAAAGACAGGGTGACTTGACGGATATCTTTATTATATATCTGGTTCTACAAAATTGGACAACTTTGATCATCAGCTGCTCTAGCTGGTGGTAAGTTACTAGTTAGTCATAATCAGGACATGACCCTTGATTTGAAAGGCTAATCCTCAAATTAATCACTGACTTTTTGAATACCTGGTAGTTCAAAACTAGCAACTTCATCTTGCAATTTGTAGCCAAAAAAAAAATCTGCAAGTTTGCAATCTACCCAAATGTGTGCAATGAATGATCGATCAACGGGTTTAATTTATTTGCTGAGGTGATTTATACATCAATATGCAGAGGAATTAATAGTACACCTAATTTTCGAATAGCACTGATGAAGAAATCCAAAACAAGAGATAATAGGTTAGTACTAAGATTTGCTGTAATGCAATAGAAATATATCAATATTCCAACCTGCTGTGATTTGATCGTCACTGGTGGCGAGAAGGATTGCAGAGCCCAAGTAAGTAATAGTCCTAATCTGAGTCCTAAATGATTAATGCATGAATATGTGGAGGGATTCCTTGTCTACCTAATTTCGGAAATTCACAAATGAAAAAATTCACAACTAGAGATAATAAGTTAGTTCTAAGCTTCGCAATATTTTAGCAGTAGTAGTATATTATTATTCCTACTATGTCAGTCGATCGTCACTGGTAGTGCGGAGCATTGCAGAGCCCAAGTAAGCTCAGTCCAAAGCTCTGCAGTTTTAATTAAGGCAGCTACAATGGAAGGTATGGAAGCAGAAAGGGAAAGCTACAATTGAGAGTTATTGTTGCTAGACCATGGTATTAGTATTAACATGGTTTATTTCAATGGAATAATATTGGGCTGCTTTACTACTACAGCAGCTGCAATCAAACACTCATGGGTGGGAACAAATTTGCTGGAATTGCACATGGCAGAGGCGTGACTAGCTGAACACATTGTCCAGACTTTAGACTTCTGCTGCAAAGTACTTTAGGGCTATATGAGTTTGGAGTGAGTAGGAGGGAGGCAGGCAGGCAGGCATCATAATATGTATTGTAAGGTTTACCAGTCAGTAGTGTGTTGAGAGTCATTTGCTCTCTCAGCTGCGTCCTTTGTGTGAAGGAATCACACCATTTTTTTTGCTTGTTGCAATATACGTAGATCTTGAAACTTCCTGATCTTGACAACTTTTGTTGAAAGATTTTTGTAACAAGGAAGTTTCTCCTGGTTATTGCCCTGAGAAGTGGCGACCCCAAAAAAATAATATTAGGCCTACTACCATGGTGTTCAAGAGTAATGGGTCTCAGGCAGATGATGCTGCTGCAGCTGCAGCTAGAGAATCGGTGCAGCATGCAGCAGCAGCACCTGCTGCCAGTCATATTGGTGTGCCCATGAGCCCATTGAGCGAGGTGCTATGGAGGGGCAAAGGTTTTATGAAGCCTAGTAACGAGGGTCATAAAAATACTTATGGAGAAGTGCTGGGTGCAGCAGCTATGCTCACATGGAAGGATCTGTGTGTCACTGTTGTTGGAGGAGGTCAAACCATATTACAAAGCATCTCAGGTACACACCAGCAGCTACAAGCTTCAGGAGCATCATGCAATCTTCTTCTTCTTCTTCTTCTTTTTAGTCAAGTTTTTTTCTTGGTTTTGTTATAGTACGCTGATCTCCTCAACACAGCAGGCAGACTCAGCGAGAAACCAGCTCTGCTGCAGAAAGAAAAAACCAGAGGAACGCTCGTTCCCAATCCCTGTCATTTGAATGCTTTGTTCGCAGCCCAATATTTTGTTTCATTCCTGGAAAGAAGAAGTTCTGACCTTTGTGATCTTCTTCCATTGTGGCTTACATTCCCAGAAAGGAGCTCTCTACTCCATACATTCTGCATGTGATATCGTCGGTGATCAATCTGCAACTTGAATTCTTTCGTTGCAGGATATGCGGAACCGGGGTCGATCATGGCTATCATGGGACCGAGTGGGTCTGGGAAATCCACATTGCTTGATGTTCTCGCTGGTAAAAAAAGACCTTTTTTCTCACTAAACCCTTAGAAAGTTCAAACTGTTCTTCATTGGATCATGTGCAGCACACGCATCGACTTTTGTTTCTTTAGAAGGTTGCCCACTGTTGTTCAAACTGCACAGACAACGAACACCATTTCTGGTTCTAATCTGGCAACATGTGTAGAATGGCATCAAGAACCTCAAGAGTTTCTAACGGCTGCTTTCTTTCTCATATTGACGTGGTGAGCTCATGTGTTGCTGTTGTTTGTCACAGGTAGACTGTCTAAGAATACTGTACACAGTGGAGAAATTTTGCTCAATGGACACAGGAAGAACACCTTGTGCTATGGAACTGCGGTAATATGCTCTAGGAACTCACTTGATTCTCTGCCATGGTTTCTTGGGTTTCTGCATAGTCAAAGGATCTCTCTTTTGTAGTACTGGTGCCTGCCCAGGGAGCAAGAAGCTGTATTTCATGTGCTTGTCTCTCTCAGAATTTTTTTTCCTTGGGATTTTCTCAGCTCTCAGATCACTAACTTGTTTTTTTTCCTTCTTCTTGTGTTTGTTAATGAATGTATAGGCATATGTGACACAATCAGATGATCTGATTGCAACACTGACAGTGCATGAGTATCTGAACTTCTCTGCAAATCTGCGCTTACCTTCTTCCATTTCAAGGGCTGAGAAGAAAGTAATTGTTGACACCACTATGCATGAGATGGGTTTGCATGAATGTGCCAATATTCATGTGGGTAATTGGCACTTGAGGGGACTGAGTGGGGGTGAGAAACGCCGCCTCAGCATTGCTCTTGAGATTCTGACTCGCCCTCGTTTGCTCTTTCTTGATGAACCAACCAGCGGTTTGGACAGGTGGGTTGTTGTACTAAAGCCAGTAGGGAAAAAGCTCTTCCACAATCTCAATCTCAGATTAGGGACTTATCAATTTACAAGGAGATTGTCTCTTGGTGTTCTCAATCTCAGATTAGGGTTTAATCAATCTGCAAGGAGATTGTCTCTTGGCATTCCCAACTTCATATTAGGGTTTAATCAATCTGCAAACTCTTATGTCTGGAAGTTTTCTACATTCTCAGCTGCTTCTCTTCCTGATTCGCATGGAACTAATTGACTGCTTAGGACTGGAGTCTTAAATTAAGCATCAGACCTGGGATTTATGGCCAACATAGCTCCAAAGGGTGAAAAGACTCTGGAGTCTGATCAGTTATCCTGTGGTGGCAGGCGTAGGTGTTTCATTCTCCTTCTTTGGAAACAAGGAAGCATTTGAGTTTTCTGGATTTTAATTTGTCAATGAAATTGGCAGTGCAGTGCTTCAGCTTTTTTTGTGGTGTCAACATTGAGGAATTTAGCCAGGGATGGGAGAACAGTCATGGCATCTGTCCATCAACCAAGCAGTGAAGTGTTTGAGCTCTTCGACGATCTGACACTGCTCTCAGGTGGGCGATGCATGTACTTTGGGAAGGTTACAGATGCTCCTCAGGTATATACTCTCAATTCATAAAATTGTAATTACCACAGCTCAAGAGCATCTTGAATTGTGACAAAAATTGTTATGGAATGAATATATGCATCACAAACATAGAAGATTTGACTGCCATGGCTGTTCTCACAGGATTTAATCTTGTGGTGAGATTGTAGGAATGCTCAGATGAATATGATCATGAGCAAAGCATGAATTGTGTTTGCAGCATTTTGCAGCAGCTGGTTTTCCCTGCCCTGCACTCAAAAACCCATCAGACCACTATTTACGAGCTATGAATGCTGACTTTGATCTTCTCAAGAGTACTCTCCATGGCTCTTCCACTTGTACAGTAAGTGTTAGCCTAGTTGACAATATATGATGATGAGAGGAGCTTTTGATTGATTTCTTATTTCTCTTGTTCTGCTGCATTATATCCCTATGCACTCACTTTTGATCTGTCTGTTAGGTCATCCCCAAAAGTGCATCAACGATTTTCCTTTGTCCTGTGGAGACTGGACTGAGTCCCAGACAGAACAAACATATGCTGGCTTCTCCTTGTGTTTGACACAATCATGAGTTTTTTGTTGTTCATTGAGCAGGATCTGGAGGCTAGTATGGACCCACTGGACAGGATGACCACTAAGGAGGTGGTGGGGATACTGGCAGAAGTGTACCAGAAGAGTGACTATGCAACAGCAGCAATGTCAAGGATTCAGCAGGCTGCAGAAACTGTATCTCACTGTTCTCATCCTCTATGCCCAGCTGTGACATATGAATTAAAACCTGATGATTGTGTAGGGTTTGTGTACATTTAATTTTTATTCAAGGTTTGGCATTGACCCGAAGTGGGATTGCAATGTGATTGTCCAGGAAGGGATGGTGCTCAAGTCTATTGGAAGCCACGCAAGCTTTTTCACACAATGTTGGATCTTGACTCAACGTTCATTCATGAACATGAACAGAGACATTGGATATTACTGGCTCCGTTCCATTATTTACATCCTGCTTTCTCTTTGCCTTGGTTCTGTGTACTGGAGGGTTGGCTTCAAGTACAGCTCCATCTTGGTAATTGTTTCAGGGACTTAAACCAGTTTCTATGGGATCTCGTCATTCACTCAGCATCCGGAAAATTACCACCTTCCAATCTGTTATAGCAATTTCTAATTAGCTGGTTACTGGTGATTCCTAGGTTTAACTATTTAGAGGCAAATTATCTGCATCTCTGATGGCTAACTCAAAACAGTTGGCAAAATTCTGCAAATGTGTATAATTGTTTATGTTACTGACGAAGTAGGTGGTGAAATCTGCAGGGAAGAGCTGGATGTATAGCCTTTATTGCAGGGTTCTTGACATTCATGTCCATAGGAAGCTTCTCGTCATTTGTTGAGGACATGAAGGTGATGACACTGGCTGTTCGTTTCTTCCAAACCCAAATTTCTTTTAGTCTTTGAGAGTTCTTCTCATATGTCGGTGAGGATGGATATGGTTTTTTTTTCAGGCAGTGTATTTTCAAACTAGATGATAGATATACTTGCATGCTTTAGGGTGTCCTACTTTCTTGCAGGAAGTGATTTGACTCGAATTCAACCTAATTTAACGATTTCTCTGCATGATTCTAGGTTTCTTTCCTCTAGCAGCAGGCATGACTGCCTCATTTTGAATTCAAGAGGGGTGAGGAGGTTGTCACTATAGGTATTGCCTGAAATATGTGCTATTTTGCAGGTGTTCTCAAGAGAGAGAATGAATGGACACTATGGAGTGGCAGTGTTTGTGATTAGCAACACCCTTTCATCATTGCCTTACATCTTCCTCATGGCGCTAATTTCAGGCTCCATAGTGTATGTGATGGTTCAGCTGCATCATGGAATTGAACATTACATATACTTTATTCTCTGCCTGTTTGCGGAGCTAGCATGTGCAGACAGCCTGATGATGGCAGTTGCCACTATATGTCCCACTTTCCTTGTTGGCATACTAGTGGGGTCATGCATTCAGGTACAATGCAGACCAAGTTCTCTTTCACATTTACTTGTGTATCTCATCCTCCATCTGCAGAATCACAGCTTAGAGTTTGTTGCTAGTGAGGAAATAGAAGGTTATGAAAAGCTGTAGCTTCAGTTTCTGAATTTGATGTCCAACGAATGCATGCGCAGGGGATTTACATGCTGGTAGGTGGATTTTTCCGCTTGCCCAAGGATCTGCCAAGACCTGTTTGGCATTATCCAGTGTCATACTTAGGTTTCCATATGTATGGACTCCAGGTAAAAAAATTTAGCAACTTCACTTTCACAACATCCTGCTCTGGCATGTGTTTTTTGTCAATATCTATGCAGAACTCCAAGCAACAGATAAAAGATTCATCATGTTGGTATTTGAGTGCAGGGGATGTTCAAGAATGATTTTCTGGGACTCACATTTGGCAGCTTTATTCTAAATGGAAAGGCCATTACTCCAGTGATACCTGGATCTTATGTGGTGGAAAACATGTATGGCATCCAAACCAGTCGAGGGAAATGGGCAGACCTGGGCATACTGTTCAGCATGATTCTTGTGTACAGACTCCTGTTCTTCATTTGCATCAAACTGAATGAAGACTTGCAACCACGGGTTCGTGCCTATCTGATGCGATATCGTACTGCAAAGAAGATCAACAACAAGTAGTCTGATTTACATGCATGCAGCTGCCTGCCAATACTTCCTCACCCTCTCTCCCAAGTCAGTCCCCCAACCATTTTTGAATTCCTTGCATGCATGCAAGATTTGACCTTGAATCTGCTGCATGTCACCAATTCACCATATCAATTGTTTGGAGGGTTAATCTCTCAGCTTCCAAACACAGGCTGTTATTTGTTTCGTGAAGCATCGAGAAGCTGGCATTGTACAGTATTGAGACTAAATGATGTTGACCCTCTGCCCCAACCTATATTCCTCTGATTTTTGAGGAAGACATGACTCAAGAAACCATAGTTTTTCTTGGAGCTGGGACTTCATTCTAAGCCTGTCAACAGGAGAAGCCATTACTTGACAGTCAAATGGGAGCTTTAGTAGAATTGCGCATCATTCTGGAGCGAAAGCTCTACAAAAAATCTCAAACATATTGGATCATTTGGATTTAAATGTCATCCTGCTGTCCTTTGATTACATTGTGAACAGTACCACTCATTTTCTTTGTGGTAAACTAGTTGATCACTGCTTAAACCCTAAATAGAGAACATTTTTAGGAAGTCTTCTGCCTTCTTGAATGCCCATTACATCTCTAAACCTTTTGTACAATGCTGCTCATGTCATTTGCACAATAATCTATACACATCATCTGCATTATTCAAACTGCAACTTGATTCATATGCAATAAAATGAAATCTCAAAAGAAAAATTTCTTGACAACCGGTTTGCTTGTGAAGAGAGTGGGGGGTAACAACAAGTGATCCATTATGCAATGTCTGTGTATATATGTATTTTTCGAAATTTTTTACTTACATTCATTTGACTGATATTAAAATTGACATACCTACCCAACACTAGTTGCCACATGATCATTCACCACGTAGTGTTTTTGAGTGGATTGTAGACTTTTAAAAAGATTACTGCTATAGTTGACAACCTATGTCTAAATGTGGTGAATATCTCTTTCTTTCTTTTTTCTTTTTAATGGCAGAAAACAACCTCAAAAACTAAGATAAGGTAAGGGTAGTGTCTTTCTTACATAGGATAAATGTTACATGAACAAGGCCATGATGATGCACTTTGGCAAATCATATGCTAAAATAATCCAAAGTCAAACCTTGAAAACAATGAATTGTTTAGCTTATAGATTTATAGCAAATCAGAGTAATTATCAGGTGCTTGTGATTAAATCACTTAACACCCATCCCCTTGCACAACTTGCTTCGTGCTACTGGTGATGGGTTTAGGTCCTAGGTTTCATGTGTTCTCCTCTTAAGGGCTCCCCATTGTGCGTTCTGCACTTTGGGGTGTGGTCTTTTGTTTGGACTTTGCTCCTTTCTGTTTTCTTCTCTTGTTCCCTTGCCGGGTGTTTTTCCTTCCTTTATTTATTTACTTAACACCCATTTGTATTTCCTTAGAAATCAGTGCAAGCTTGGCTATAGAGATATTTTAGATCCCGTACTTAGATTTTTTTTCTCATTTTTTTGTAGTGTAATTTTGAGGTACAATAAAGAGTAGATAGAAATGCAAGCCCATCTCTATTTTGGTTTTTTTCTAGTGGAGAAGTCACTACTATGAGGTTCCTAGGCAGTAACCTCCTCCACCCAAGGGACTCAGACCGTGGTTACCTAGGCGGTATGCCGCCGTGCTCGGCCTGCTTACCAGGGGGAAGCCTCTTGGGCTGGGAAGGGAAGCTCCGCTCCTCCATCCCTGTGTGCGCACACACACGCACATAACTGTCTGCGTTGCATCTGCGCCTGTTGCAGATCTTGGTTGTTTGCAATACGGATTTTGATGGTGGAATAGATTCCGGTTTCAGCTTATTACTGTGTTGGCTGATGAAATGGTGGAGAGAAGAGGGAGAGATGGTCTGATGAAGCCCTCGGGGGACGGTATTGCTTTTGGTAGAGAGCGTTTGTGGAGAGATTGGTGTAGTAATGGGTTTTTGTGGGAGTGACGAAGAGAAGAAAGAAGTTGGACAACCAGTGTGTTGCAGAGAAAGTGTTGGATACATACAGCTGCGAAAGGGGATGGAGGAGGAAGAGGAAGAGGAGGAGTGAGGTGTGTGAGACGGTGTGAGAGACGGCCTGGTGGAGGGCTCAGGCGATAGGGAGAGAGGGAAATGGCATCATTCAGGAGGGATCATATGGAAGGCATTCATGCGGCAGGGACGCATTTGTCCAAATGTCGGCTGAAATTTGCTGCTGCGGAGGGGGCGTATGGGACGTTTATGGGGCATCAATCGGCAGTGGTGGAGGCGGCAGCGCAAGGAGCCAGACGAGACGTTTCCAGGCTCCTGGAATCCAGCAACAACATCCCAATTCAGGACTTGAATTACGCTATCTTCCAGGCAGCAAAGCGCGGCCATAAGTACATCCTCCAGTCGCTTATCGATGCAGGGGGCACTGACCTGAATGCGGCGATGGTAAGTGAGCTCATCAATTTTATTTCAAGCGCACAAACTTCTTTGTTGATACTTGCTACTTGCTTCTCTGTGCTTTTGTCTTCTCTGATCCTTTCATCATCCCAAACCTGACTGTGCAAACAACCGGCCAGTCGGCTTTGCAAGGATTTCTATGGATTCTCCATTAAGTGGGCTTGCAGCTGTGTCAGATGCCCAAGAGGAGCAGTACTCTCTTAGGGCTGTAGTTGTAGTCAAACACATTATTTTGCATGGAAGTAGGTGCAGGCTTGCTTGATTGTTGCAGTATCCATGAAGCCTAGAAGTGTACCCTAAACTAATGAAACCTATTCAAGATCAGGTGCAATTTGTCAAGGATTTCAAAGGAACAAAAAGATCAAATTGGCTATTTTTTTAGTTAGGTCTGGAAAGAGCACAAATGGCAGAAATTTTATTATGGTCCATAACTGTGAAGCTAAAGGGGGAAGATTTGGGCTCTGACCTTGCAGGACAGGTCTAGCAAGAAATTAGGTTGCTTCAGGGGTCGTGTCTTTTTGGTTCTTGTAGTGCGTAAGGCTTGTGCAAGTTACTAACACAGATTGACATTAGGTTTATATTTGAGGTGCAATGTTGTGGTTTTTTCTGTAACAGTGATTGGTGTAAGTTGCAGGAAGCTGCAGGGTGGAGTGGCCATACCCACATTGTGGACGAACTGATGTTGTCAGGGCATGTGCACATTGGAAGAGCATTTCTTGGTGCCATGCTAGCATGCCGGGAAAACATGATAGACCATCTTATTTCTATAGCAGACACAGATGGACTTGAGAGTGGGTTGCGGGTGGGTGCCAGCCTAATCTGGTCACGGATGCCAGATGAGGTAGATTTTTTGAGTCATGTTATTGACCAGTTGGTCAAGGCTGGTGCAAAAACTTTTGAAGATGCCCTCCTTTCTTCATGCAATGGCACTGCAATTCTACACTTGAATGGTCACAGCATCTTGCAGAAGAGCAAGATTTTTGATCGACTGGTTTTGGAGTCAAGCAACTTGACAAAGGACTTCTACAATTCTCTTTTGTTGCAAGCATGCGTTTGCTTCCTTTACAGGATGACCATTCTGGAGGCAGGGGATGCAGCTCTGCTGGACCACTGCGATGTGAGTGTGTTTGTATGTGAATCTGTTCCATTCTTGCCAAAAGTCAAGAGGATGCAGCATATATTGGAGTCAGGAACTGCCACACAAGACATGTTGAAAATTTTCTCAGTATTGTTTCGGAATGGAATAGGGTTGATCAGCCCTCAACTGCATGCATTTGTTGATGTGCCAATTGAAAAGGCAAGGGCATTGTTGCAGATCCAGGATCCCTCCCAAGGAGAGCCACAGGCTACAGGAGCCAGTAGTCGACTTCGCATAGAGAGCCGAGCAGAATGGCCATTGAAGATGATGAAATATCTTTTGACACAATGCAGTGTGAATTCAGAATGTGCAATAGAGCAAGCTGTGGCTTCGTCAACACACCTGGGGGTCATGTTACCTGTTCTGGAGCTTTTGGTAGGGTGTGATTGCTTGGCTATCACAGATCCATATGTTGTACTTGCATTTGCCACAGCATTTCGACAGACTGCTGCAATTCGGTACCTTCTGGATATTATCCCCAAGCCTGTGAATGTACGACCCATGATGGAAGCATTCAAGACTGCTGCATCTGAAAACATTGGACCTGAGGGAGTGCTTTTCCTTTTGCATTTAAACTTTCTGGATGATGCCAAGGCCACACTGCGAGCAGCATCTATGGTTGCTGAACTAGAGGATACTACACCTGACCTTAAACTTTGGCTTCGAGAGGAGTGGTCAAAGGAGGCCTATAATGAGGGTGTGCAGACAGGATCATCTCACTACCTAAACCTCATGCGGGTCATAAAGCTTGGGCAAGGACGCTTGTGCATCCATGAGCTTCCTGCACAATTGCAGGCCGCCATAGGGTACCTTCCTCTCTACAAGGATTGTTGCAAGACCCCTGGAACTCTTCTCTCTCAGAGGCAAAAGGGGGAGTTGGTGGAGGCCCTTCGTCATTTATATAGGGGAAGCAGAAAAGTGAGTGAGGCAGAGATTTTGAGAGCTGACAAAGCAAAACTTCTCTTTCTTCTTGGAGCCTGCTTGCCTGAGTGGAGCCAATTACCTGCAGATGGTGATGTTAGAACTCCAATGTCCTTGTATAATAACAGAATATGAGTGACAAATCTCTCCCTTTTCTGAGCAATACAACAGTGTCAATGGGATATAATGAGCTTCTAGAGATGCAAGATAATTTCTTTGTAGGTGAGCTGGGAAAATCATAATAGCTCTTCTGGTGATAAAGTAAGTCCTTCAGATGGTCAGTTGACAGGTTGAGATTGTATCTGCTTCCTTTCTTGTAATGTATCCAATTATCTACATTGTTTCTGTTGCTGTTGAGCAGGTGAAGCTACTTCTCCATAACTGTCATTGTTGGAAGATGCAGAATGTCAGCAGCCAGAGCAACTGCACTGCATGGTGCAGGTCCACATGTGTGTCACACATATATCTGTGTAGAGAAGGAAAGGAGTTGCCATGGGTAAACATGTCCACATGCTGGTTTATCTGCAGTGGTGAGCTTCACCATGTCTATGTTGTCATCTGCTCCTTCCTTATGCACAAAAAGGCTGTATACTTGGGTATGATCTGCTGCGGCTATGAATTTTGATAGAGCATGTTCATAACTGAGAACTACAGGTGTGTATCGTGTGTACTGCTCTGCACTTTATTCTGGTGCAACCCCCTTACAGATAGGATCCGCCTATTGTCATCTTTAGGGTTCATGACTTTGCTAAAACTCCTGCCAATGCAACACAACCTGTGTAAGCTGGGTATGCTCCTTGTTATTCAATGTCGAAATTTCCAACTTTTCCACCAAGTGTGGTTTCTTAGATTAGGTGCTGATGAACATCTCTATGATGTTCTGTTTCTGGACTTCTTATCTCTGCCATCTTTGCTTTTGTTGTGGTGTCAACATGACAGCTGGTTCATTCAGGTGGGGTCTTCTTGTCCATGACTTTCACTGACCACAAGGAGATTGTATTTTACCTGATGTGTGGTTTCCTAGATCATGAGTTAATGTCTCTGTGATCTTCTGGTTCTGGACTGACAACTCTGCCATCTTTGTTCTTGTGGTGGTGTCAACATGAGACCTGGTTTGGTCAGGTGGGTTTTCTTGTACATGACTTTCACTGCATGGAGATTGTATTTTGTCACAACAAAACAACTAGCATAGTCAGAAGAATAATAAACATCAAACTATCTAACTGTCCAACTATTACTGTTGGACATAAAGCTAACAAGTGGCTTGAAACATGATGGCCCTACCTTTTAAATGATACCCATAATGATGATAAGTATTCAGCATGCTAAATTGGAAACACATGGTTAGCATGGTGAAGCCTAAGAGGATCCTTCATTTATGCTGAAAATGTTTCTATGACTCCACATGACCATAGAATGTAAGGATACCAAACTTAGGCCCATATTTGGGTGCACCTTGAAGGGCAGAGCCAACAAACGTGAAGTAAGGTTGTGGCTCCCTGAAAGAGATGAACGGGAACCACATGGTATTACAAGATCCAAGCAACAGAAAATCCCTAATCCACACAAAACAGCTCCCCCAACACTGTCCAAAGTGCTTGTTCTTCTTCTTGCCTTTTGTCCTTTTGTTGTTGTTCATTCTTCTTCATTTTGCAGGTTGCCATAACCATAGAATTTTTTTAAAAAGGTACTCATTCTTTTGTCTTCTTTGTTTTATTTGAATATTTTGGGGTGTTTCTTGCTACAAATGAAGAAGAAAAACTCCTACTACCATAGAATGAGAACTTTTTCTTCTTCTTGTTATTGTCGGGGGAGCCTTGGTAAGTTTGCAAACACTTAATTTGTTTGTTTTTAAAAATTGTTTTCATCTTCCAATTGAGTCATGACACTAATTTGTTCTTTTCTTAACCAAGCTTTGAGCACAATGAAGGTCTTTGTGATGAACACGATCCAACTCATTCTTCAACATTACCCACTTTTTACCCATCACCATGCAACAATGGCCATAACACCTACAACCTATTAAAAGAACATGGGCATTTCTAATAATTCATCTTTCTCCAATAAATGTGCACTTTAAAGCATAGTGTTGAATTGTTGTAATTTAACTTGTGGGATTATTTTGCATCTCATCACCATTTTTATAAAATGGTCACTTGAGCATTTTTATACATTTTTTTACATGTCCACATTTTTGGTTTTATAACTTTCCACCCATTTTATTTTTCAAATCAATTTTCCCCAATCTCAAATTTGTGAGCCTTGATCACATTATGCCAAATTGCACATACTTAGCAAGCTCCGTTCCACATAATACCCCATTTGGCATGGATGTTTTACATTAACCATTTTAAAAATGAGCAATACCTTCATATGCAAGAGGAAAACATTAATTGTGATCACAACAAATAAACAATATTTTTATCAATGATGGTTAAAGGTCATTGTTAGCATGGTCGACAAAGCAATACCCTTATCATGTGGATAAATCCTCACTATTTTTATAATGATCACTCACACAATAATCTTAAGCAAAAAATGTATTGCAATACTTAAGGTGCATTCACACTTGATGTTAGGGACTCCAATGTTGAATCCCCTAACATCATGCTAGTCATTTAGGACTTAAACCTACTTACCATGAAGATTTTATGTTAAGCTAACATTTGCTTAACATTAAGTTATCACTTATTTAGCATTGTATGCCACCTAGGATGTCACCTAGATTTTTATTTAACACTCATTAAACATCAAGTGTGAATACACATTTACATACAATTGTATTGTTTACTTTCACCAAAGGGCCTTTGATGCATGGTAGGGTTTTAATATGTGGGTATTGAAAAAATTTATTCCTTCATCACATCATCCATCAAATGCAATACTTGCATTCATTCACATAAAATCATTTGATGCCTTTTTTTTTCCACCCAACATGGGGGGATTGTAAGGATTTTTATTTCTTTTTGTCTAAATTTCACAAAAGGTGCCCCATGCCATCATGCTTCATGTGAAGGTTTTACAAAAACTTGTCCACCATCATTTAAATCCCTCTCACATCATGATTGGTTTATTATATGCAATACCCATGTGAATGTTGTTTCATGTATTTTCATAAAAGGGTCAAAGGACAGCTTTTGTCACATATGCCAACACCATGAAATTCATTCATAATTTATAATTAATTTGTATCTGATTTTTAATGTAATTTTAATTCATTTAATTAGTTTTTAAATACCTATCAATTAATTTGCAATTGACTTTTAATTCATTTGTAGTAGTTATTATTTAATTCACTTTTAATTAACTCATAATTTAATATTAGTTTTCACATGAATGGACATGGTTACACATAGATGAACATGGGCCACATGTAGATTGGAAATTAATTTTTTTTTTTTTTTGAGATTAATGTTCAATAGGTATAAAATCCCACATTACTTTAAGTTTATTCAATATTAATTTTGGGTACGTATTTTTATCATGATCTTGTTTTGTTTTTGTCATTTTTTTGTAATAAAGTTCCTTTGCATTCACATTGTGTGCAAATCGTGTTTTTGCTTTTGATTTTCTTATTCCAAACTTAGATTTAAAACTAAACCTGCTTTTGTTCATGTGGTTTGAAAATCTTGTTATTTAATTCTTTTCGTGCCTACAACTTCTTCACTAAATAAAATTTGAAAAAAAAAAGGGGCTATGTAATGCATATGCAATACCTTTGTTTTTTTTGGATAATCTCATGACTTTGATGAGTCTTTTAAGTAGGTAAGTACGTTGTTACGCAAATAGGAGTACATCAATAACTTAAAATGTAAACTAAGGTGGTGAGTGTGTTAGTTCATAGGTCCCCTAAGTGGTAATTGGGTGGGTGTGGTCGGATTTGGCCTAAATGACCTAGCACCCACTAGTGCACTAATCTTTTTTGGGTCTCTTGGTGGATGAAACCACACCTCACCCTTGGGGTTCCACACCCAGGGTGAGTTTTTTTTTTAAATTGTTTTTATGCACATTTCCCTTACCCCCAACAATCACTCCTACCCACCCATAATAGGACCCCCTACTCCTACCTGTCTCTCTCCCTCCCTCTTCCTATTTCTTTCAGTGATTCACTTTGGCAGGAGCTGTAGAACTTGAAGTGGGAGCTCTTGGAGCTTGAAGGAGCTTGCTAGAAGCAGGAGCTTGTTAAAGAAGGTTTGGAAGAAGAACTTGTCAAAACGCATTTAGTTGATTAAACAAGTTGAAAAGTAGGAAGGATCTTGAAGGAAGGAGCAACAAGAAGGAAAGCTTCTACAAGAATCTTCTCATGCAAGTTTTTTCTTTTCTTATATATATTTATTTATTTTTAAAAAAAATTTGAAACAAGATATTTTTAGTTTTTTTTTATTAAATTTTTTTCTTTTTATCTTTCCAATCCATGGTTTTTTGAAGTTTTTTCTTTCCGTTTTTTATTTTTTTTTAAAAATTCTGTTTTTTTTCTTTTTTAATGTTCTTTTCTTTCTATATATTCTTTCCAAAAAATGTTTTCTTTCTATTTTTTCTGATTTTCTATTCATGTTTTATTTCTTTCAATTTTTATTTTTGTCTTTTTTTCTTGTTTTTTTGTTTTTTATTCATGTTTTTTTTATCATTTCTTTTTTCTTAATCCAATTCCCAATCCAGTTGCTTGTGCACACACCATATATCATTCACAAGTATTAGTGGGTACTCGTGACCTTCGGGCACTATGAAGTCCCCTGGTTTCTTTAAACTTGATTCATGTTTTAGTTTTTTTTAGAAACTTTTATCTTTTTTATTTTTTATTTTTATGTGTTTTCTGTTTTTAATATTATTTTGTATATTATTATTTTTTTCATTTTTATATTTTTATTTATTTGGATGCAAGTTTGAAGTTTGGAGAAAGAAGATACACCTCATTCTTTTTCAAGTAGGGTTTTTTTTCATTATTATAAGTTTTATTTTTAAAATTTTTTTACTCTTTATTTGGTTTCTTCATTTTTGTAAATTTTTTTTCTTTTAAAATTATTTTACTGTATTTCCTTTTCCTTGATGACTGCGGACTTTAAAATAGTGCAGTTCAGTGGTGAATTGGCTCTGGTTTTTTGTGGCAAATTCAAACCAGCAACAACTAAAATAGAACATGTTTCCACAAAGTTCCCAAAAAATGACTTGTAGTTCACAGTTGCGCCTAAGGGAGCATTCCTCCAAGTGTGAAACCAAAGGAAAACTACACTGTTCTGGAGTCTCTCACTTTAAAAGTAGGCCAAATTCACTGCTGAGATTTGTTTCCTTGGCAGATTTTCATCTCGAAGAGCGTTCCACAAATTTCTGACAACAAAGTAAAATTGTACAGAACCACAACATGCAGAGCCTCTAAAACATTGTGACTTCATATCTGGCTACTCTCCAAATGCTTCAGCAAGCTACTATCCACTTTGGTTTAGTCAAGAAAAAGACATTCATGTGCACAAACAGCTCCCTATCAAACTAAGGATCCCATACACAACAATGGGACTTGCAGAAGAATACACAGAATTTTGTAAAGCTGGGCTGTAGTTTCATTTCAAACTATCCAACAGTGTGCACATATAACATTGCCAGAGATCCATATTTCTATATACAACTGATGATGCAGTTTTCAACTTGGCATATAGGTACTAAGCAAACTCTTCAACATCCCCCATATATAGGTATTGGAAAAGAGCACATTGAGTTTCGTTTTACAAACAGTAGAGAAACAGAGATAGATATTGAGAAATTATCACTATGAAGAATCAAGTACACCTGACTATATGGTCTTGGGAAGCACACCAAGAGTCAACTTTTCATGCCTGGAATTTTCCATCAGTCATGGGATGTCTGTATTAATGCATGGATGTAGCCAACTGCCATTATCAGAGACATAATCGAGACAACGCCTACAGGAAAAAACTTCCCTGAATTCCAGAATCGAGAGCCCATCGTAACCAAAAGCGTAATTAAGACTCCTGCATCAACATGAACGATGTAATATGCGAGCGCAAACATCAGACAGTGGTGGGTAGTGGCCGTGGTTCGCTTCTTCGTCAGCTTGCAAGGCGGTCGCGCGATCTGACCTTGGTGCACCAGCAGAAGAAGAAGGATGGGAGATGTTGCTGAACAACCAGTAGGAAATGCAAAAGCCACCTTCAGCTCCGACGCCGCAAGTCAGGGCTAGCAGGTCAGGGACTCCACTCTGCAATCTCATGCAGAATGTCGATGGGTGAGCCGGAAACAATCCGAGGATGGTCATCTCCTAACACCCTGCTATACATGGAGGCAAAATCAATGGTAGGCACCGTCAGAGTCCCATCCATGTCGAACGCTACTCCTCGTAACGTGCGTTGCTGCTGCTGCTGATGCTGGTGGGAGACCGCTACTACTGCTGCTCCTCCTACTGCAGCTACGGCTGTTGCTGCTATGCTGCCGCTACTACTGGCCATAGCTGAAGACGGTGACGACTGCACCAGTGTTCTCAAAACTGTCCCGCACAACATCCCTAGTGCTTCTGTTTAATACTACTACTCCTACTACTACCACCACTTTCTTTGCACTCCATGGCTTTCTCTCTTGCTTCTTTCTCCCATTCCCTTCCTTCTACATGACACATGCAGTGCACCCATTGACACACAATTCACCAGCAGAAGAAGAAAAAGAGGCGCAAGAGCGGGTAAAGCAACAGTGCAACAATGGTGACTGTGGGTCCCTTGATCTTGAAGGACTGTCTTGCTGTCTCCCAGACAACTCATGCTATTGCCTCCCCTCAAAGAGATTATGGGATCTCCATGTCAGAAAACATTCGTCATCCTATTCATTTGGAGACTACTTTGTGCAGTAATCATGATAATTTGCATCTGAAGGCTGTTCAGGCCAATGACATTGAACCAAAATCCCCTTCAAGTCCTGCTCAAAATGTCCAACAGAAGACAACAAATAATAATGGTCTTTCAGCTGGTCGCCAAGCGCTCTCCCTTAAAGACTGGGTGGGCTGTGCTGCCGGCTCAAGTGACCTTTCAGGCAAGGGATTGCCTCCAACTACTTCAACTTCAAAGAAGCAAAAAGCTACATCACTTTTGTGTCAGCAGCAGGCCTTTGAAGAAGCCAAGAATCTTCTTTTGCACACTGCAAACCCTGAGGGGATTCCAGATGCTAAATCAGCAAGGCTCTCAAGTCCTCTGACTACCACTCCACTACTTCAGCCTACAAATGTAAAGTTGAGGCAAAGTTTATGCATTGCAAAGAATGTGGAGTTTGTGGAAGATGCTTCAAGATCTGGGAATAGACCTGTCAATCCATTTGGATTGAGAACTATAGTTGCAAGGAAAGACATCCTTCTAAACAATCTGAATGAAGGTGAGCAATCCAAAGAAGCACATGGTGTGCAACATATGCAAACTCAGGATGGGATTTTGGGGCATCCAATATATCAACCTTGTCATTGTTCCAGGCAACTGTCACACCAAGACCAAAACCATAGCAGAGAGATTCCTTCCTTACTCAGCCATTAAGAAGAGAACAAAGAAGAAGACTATAGCTGGCTTGATACCGACACCCATGTGAAACCGCAAGCTTTGGAGAAACTCAAGAAAGCAACCATGAAATCATCTTTTTCATTTGTTGACTTTGGCATTTTCTGCGAGTTTGCAGCCAGTGCAACCATCTGCAATGAAGGACATGGTTTTCAGCCAAAGGTAAGCTTCCTTGACCACTTCCCTCCAGGCGCTTCCACGTACTGCCTTAAAGTTGTTCATCTCTTACTTTTGAACTCCTTTGGTGTGACAATCCCCCATAAGATGTCTCCCCTCTTCGACAGTTTTGGACTAGTACCTTTCTTCTCCGTGCCTCCATTTGGTTTCTATTGTTGTTGACCCTCCATCACTCGCTCTACTAAATTCCTGCAAATCACACAAAAACAATTTCACAGTACTAAAACAAACTGTACTAACAAGATCACATGAACATGTGGATAAACTACTGCCGTCGCCATGAATCATCGTCTTCCTCCCGTTCCACCATCTTCTTCTTTCGAATGAGGAACTTGAATGAATGAATGATGGAACAAATGGATGGAAAGGACGACCACCCAAGGACATTATATCATTCACAAGTATATAGTTCACCATATACTTGAAATTATCAGAAATAGATTGTTTACATATTGATGTTTGCAATGTAATAATGAAAAGGAAGAATAATGATATATTCATGGAGCACCAACTACCAAATGCAAGAGATTTAGACCCTAATAATGAAAAGGAAGAATAATGATATATTCATGAAGCACCAACTACCAAATGCAAGAGATTTAGACCCTATTACAGACATCCAAACCCAAGTCATCCCAATTACTACTCCAAAATATCTAGAATCTGATACAAGTTTGTAAATTCCTGAGAATAAGGCCTTCAAAACCTCTTTGAAGTGTCCAATCCCAACAAATTCCAGATTCCAACAACTCTCAAGGTGGTGCGAGGTCTTCAAACCCAATAGCTCCAAATCCTTATCCAAGACCTTCAAACACTACTTGTGTTCAAGCTCCTCAATGCTAAATGCTAGAGTCTCAACTACTATAAATCCAAAGAACTCCGCACAATGATCCTAAGCAACTTGCAATTGCAAGAGTTTTTGCCTCCAGATTCACAATCCTGTGTTTTTTGGCTATGCTTATTTTGTGAACCTGCCTGGAGCTCCAAGAGAATGCATTTACAAAGTGAAATGCACTTGCAAGGGCATTCTGAGTGCATTACACATCCTTTTTTTAATTTCAAAATTATTTTACTAAGGTTACATGACTCATGCAAGGGGCCCACCATTTCTTGCCCCAATGCATGCGGGCTATGGCCATTGTTCAGCGGCAAGAACCTATGAAGCCCATCACATGTGTGCCTTGCCCTGCATCAAACAAATTCTGTACATAACTCCAGGAAAAATCAACAATAATAATGCTGACTAGTTCACAACTATTGTAATCTGTTCTTACATGCAAATTGAGCAACATAGTACAGTTCCCACAAACAAACACTAGTATTATTTGATTTGCTAAAGAGCTGACACCCTTGCTGACTGGAGACAGTGTGATCTGTTCAAACTATAAAGATGTCCAAGGACATAAGAACAAGGGCTAAGAGGTCCAGACTAACAAAGCAGATTAAGGTGTATACCTGACAACAATCAGTCAAAAGTCCCAATATTTTGGGTTAGTAGAAGTAGAGCATAGTGTGACACTTGGTTTGTCCACAGGATGTTAAGAAGTCAGCATATTCCTTTCAAGTGACCACTTATTCCACATGATAACAAGTCTGACTAGCTCCTAGAGGCTGGAAACCTTAATTCTTGTTCACAGTCAAAGAATCATGATCATGTTTTTCCTGTATCTGCCTGGCATCACGTTGCCTGAGAATTGTTGAGCTAACCTTCTCCGCACAACCATTTTCCACCACCAGATTTACAACTTCCACCTACAACACAGGATATTAATCTACATTAGGAAAAATATCTTGCAGGTACTCTCAGGGACATGCAGAAACTCCATTTGTCCACTGCCAGTGAAATACAAGCTCTCGGAACCAAAGGGGCTTTCATGTAGATACCCCTACAAATCTGCATACAAAAGATGGAATGCCCATGGAAACCTCAATACCTGCAGTTGAGATAGTCCTTTTTCAGCCCTTTTCTTATTGACTGCTTCTGCTCCTTTGAGTGTTTCTTCACTTCATCCAGGAAACATTCCCACAACAGCAATTAGCTGACACCAGGGAGTTCTCACATATGTCTGCAATATGGACAAAAATGTATTCAGGTGTAATGAATACCTTACAACAATAGCTTCCAGCCCCTCATCAACAATAGCTGGACCAAAAGGATCCATAATTGGCTCTGTCTGCACCTGCAGTCCTGGCTTTACCAACTGTCCTGCAGTCCCCCACCACCCTGTTCTTTCACAAGCAGCTCCAGACCCCAACATCTAGTGACATCTAGTGACATTAAGCATAGATTAAGAGATTAAAAGTCAGGACAGAAGTCATCTTGCACTGACATGTTATCTTGCCATTTCCAACACACAACAGAATTCCAAATTGAGGGAACAAACAAGAAGGTGAAGGATTTAAAGAAGAAACACCTTGATAAATTTCTCCACTGCTGCTCTCCTCACATCCAAAGGCTGAATAAGATGTGCCAACTGCAGATCATCATCATCATCATCATCATCATCACTTGTACGATTAGCTCTCTCTGAATAAACATACTCCAACTCTACAGCAACACTCTGTTGTACTTTAACTTCCATCAAGGAATGTAAGTATGTGGTATCTATGTCTTTGGCTGGTTTAACAAACCTCTTTGTTCATCAACATGGGTCCGGTGCTGATACCTACCACCACCCGCTCCTCTGCTAATTCTGCAGCTGCCTGCCCCCGCCACAGGTCCCCATCAATTTCAGGAGACCAGGTCCATTTGCCTCAAGAATCCAGCATGACCTTATGAATCCAACTCCAGACTCTAGCAACCAGATTCCTTCCCAATTGCAATCGCCCACTTGACTCCTGCAATTGTTCCTCCAACATACGTTCCCCTTTCCTTTGAATTTTGACCCCGACCCCCACCACCCCCGCTCTTGCTTCCTTGAGTTCAAGAAAACATGCAACATGCCGGAAGTAGTACCTTCAAGAGCAGATGATGACCAGAGTGCAGACGGTCGAAAGTGCCACCCAGAACCACAGCAGAAAACTTGTGATGTGTTGCAGCAGCATCCATGGCTATCTGCCAAGAAAGCCGTCTTGTCCTTCCAACAATATGCCCTTCCTCGCTGTCCAACACAAACCCCAGTCTTGATACACCTACCTATTGTAAACCCTTGTGCAAAACCCTAATTAGCTGCTCTCTGCGCAGGGTTTTGGTGCATGGGCAAAGGGTTTTGCGCGCTGTTGGGTGGGTGGCAGAAGAGAAGAACCACGTGGGAAGTGGAATGCTGGTGATATATCTCTCTCTCTCGTCCGAAATTGTTTTTTTTTTTGGTCTGAGGCTGGTTTTGGCGTTCACGGGTTCGGAGTGGAGAAGACAAGGGGAGCAGGAAGGAAGAGGAAAAAGCACGCGGAAGGTGGGATGCTTGTGGGGCGGGGCCTGAGGAGTGGCAAAGCTATGCTGCAGTGCTATCTCTTGTTCCCCTCCTTCTCGTCTCCTTATCCCTTGTGCTCCACCTCAACCATACGTAATCCATGGGCATGTGAACACGTCCCTGACCTCCAGCAGCAGCGGAGCTCGCCGGAATGGACAGTTTGTAAGTTTCTTTTTCCACGGCCATTCTTGTATTTATACAACTGGTCGCCTTCTTGACATGCTATGATGGCGGCCAACATCGAGCTACATGCTAAACAACATGTCTTTGAGTCTGTGAAGGTAGTGAAGAAGCAACAAGCCAAGTGCCTGTTGTGAGAGATCACAACCACACGTGTCTGTGGGTTTAAATCGCATGCTCTGTTTTTTGGACAAGAGCAATAATTACAGCTGCTCTGGTTCAAGAGGTCCCTCAATTGTGGAAATCTATGATAAGTCTTGGTGGAATGTTGCAATGGTGAGAAAGCATGAATCTAGGTTATGTAGCTGCAATGGTGTAAAAGAATTGCCTCATAATGCTTGCCTACAGAAGATGTTATGCAAGTTCAGGACGTCTTATTTCTTACAGGAGCACAGTTGCATTCTGGAAATAGCACTGAATTCTGAATCTAAACCACTTTGTGATCAAGAAGATGAGCCCAGAGCTTGATGTGGTTCTCAGCAGTTTGTAAATATTATGTCCCTTGGCAGTTGTAGGATTGTCCACAAATGTATCAAGAAGGAAGTGGAGTCAGTTTCACAATTTTGCAAGAAGAAATTTTGAGAGTGCCAATGCGGAAACTACACCCAGGTGTGCTCCAAATATTTATTGAGCCCTTTCTTGGAGTCAAGTATTCTTAGGGTTTTGATTTTTTCCTGCATTTAGGTTGATGATTGGCACCAAGATTTGCTTAGTATGCAGCCATGGTAAACTCATGTCCTGGGGCCAAAAATCCTTGGTCTCTCTCCCATTGACACCTTACAAAAGGATATCCTCTCTTTCTTCTCTGACTTGACAGAGTGCGGAAGAAAAAATGCAGACTGGACGAGTTATGTATGGAGCAATATCCACATTATAGTAGGACCATGATTCAGTCATTCATTTTGCAAGGTATGAGGAGCATCAATCAAGAGATTTTGGTGAATACAGGAGTAGACCTCTTGGCGTAATTCATTTTTCTTTTTGTGGACATCTCCTGGCCATATGCAGTCATTCTGTGACTGCAATGGTCATGTAGTCCAAGAGAGGTTTTGCCTTACAAAATGTGATTAATTGTGGGAACGGGTATAGGTAAGGTGATGGTGGATGGGAAGCCAGCAGCCAAGGCAGGCACTTCTGTCAAATCATCTGCTATCATTGACATTACTGCAGCTGTCCCCAAATATGTGTGCAGGTGATTCTCAAGTTCCTTGTCAACAGAAGATGGGATTGTAACCCCCTTGAACTGCTGGTTACATGTCTCATTAAATTTTTAAAATTCATCAATTGCAAGTTGATCTTATGCTGAACATTGGATGAGACAAGGTTAACTGAAGCTGCATGTTTCAAAGAGTTGGTGGATGGCACCAAAACAGGAATTGTATATTTTACATCTACTCAGTGTACAAAGTATAGATTGGGCTGTGGCAGGTTGAGACACTCTGCAGGCACATGTTTCTTGAGGAGACCAGTCAAGGTCATTGAAGACTTCCTTGTTGATGGATGGTTATGGTGGTTAGAGTTCAGAATTTCCCAACAGACAATTATTATTTTATGTGAAATGCTCATTTTGTTTTTAATAATAAGACTGTTCGGTCCTGATCAAGGCTGTAAAGGTTCTGGTGTGTGCAGAGCAGGATACAAGTTGGAGGCAGCTCTGGAGCAGTTTGCATGTGATGTTGAGGGCAAGGTGGCTCTTGATGCAGGCCTCTCAACAGGGGGCTTTTCTGACTGTCTGTTGCAAAATGGAGTCAAGCACATATACGGTGTTGATGTTGGGTATGGTCAGGTAATGTTATACACTTGTGTTCCTGTCCAGATCAACTGTCCCAGGATTTGGGATTTATGTGCCCAAAGGATTTGCATTTCTCTGGCAATTTTATTGCCTTCTTGTATGCCAGATTCATGACTATAGATCCATCAACAGATTCCCTTCAGACCTATTGTTCTGTGAGTCATCAATTTGATAGAGTTCACTCAAGAATCTATTAAGTGGAAAAGTGATTGGACAGGTTGCTGAGAAGATTCGTACTGATCCACGAGTGAGTGTAATAGAAAGGACAAACTTGCGTTATTTGCCTTGCCTCCCCCAACTAGTGGACTTGGTCACCCTTGACCTCTCCTTCATATCAATTTTGCTGGTATACTGGGGACACCTTTCCAATTTTGCAGTTTCATAGTATAGTTTCTTGTTATGTGTTGCAATTTGATTTCTGGGCCAAAACTCAATAGTTTCTTTGTTTGTTGGGTCTTCATGGCCAGGTGATGCCAGCAGTTTGTGGTGTGATGAAGAGCAACTCAACACTGATCACTCTGATTAAGCCCCAGTTTGAGGCTCACCGATTTCAGGTTTGAAGCTGCAACCTACTTATTTACCTACAAGATTGAGAGGTAGTTGCTTGCTTCATTGTGCACAAAGGGGCCACTAGACTAACAAGCAGTTACCCAATAGATGACATTGACTGTGTGGGCAGTGTCTGTCCACTCATGATGGAAAATGCACTTCATTGCTGCATTTCTGCAGTGTCAGAAGAACATGTCCTGATGACATGTAGTGATTGAAACAGGTTGGCAGAGGTGGCATTGTGAGGGATGTAGCTGTCCACAAGGAGGTATGCTTCAGGTCCTGTCATTTGTGACATGCTAACTTTTTTCTGGTGCATATCTTACTTTCTCAATATAGTAGGATCCATAAAAAATTTGCACAAGTGAATTCAATAGTGCTTGTGCCATTTGTAAGTATGAAACCACACTTTCATATTTGGCAATTTGGTAGCAAGACTTGTAATTTTTGGCTTTAATGATGTGCACGTGAACAGGTGCTGCACAAAGTGATCACGGGTGTAGAGGCCTTCGGGTTTGCTTGTCAAGCCTGGATTCAGTCTCCAATTACAGGGGCTGAAGGCAATATTGAGTTTTTAGCTTGCTTCCATAGATCACAAGTGAAAGACACTACTACTATGAACTTGAGTGTAGAATCAGAGAAATTACTTTGTATAGAAGAACTAGGTGTGGATAAAGATGAAGAACAATAGAACTGTGTGCATTGTGAACATCATGGTATGATTTTTTACTTGGAACCAGGGGCCAAATGCAACCTCTGGACACTAGCTGTAGCTAGTATGACTGAGAGCCTCTTCCCTACACTGAATCCAATATCCATCATATTAATCAAGGCAATGTATGCCATTATTATGTTGACATTGATGGCAAGCTTGAAAATAATACCACAAAGGCTGTAACCAATGTGCAAGCTTCGATTAACTTGGATGAAACATAGCATAATTCACACACAATTGTTTTGATGTTCCAAATGGCGTTTAGTTCACGCACAGTAACTTTGATGACCACAATTTCACAATTTTTGACACTACCAAAAGTTCCTTTCAGGTCAACCCAATGACCTTTAAATTAAGAACCTCTAATCGATTATTCCAAAAACATTATGATGACAAATGATCACCACATGAAAACACTAAATCAAAATTTGGCATGTAAAAAGGCTACTACAAAGGAAAGAGACAACTAGAAAGAATAGATGTTTGCTTCAAAAGAAGCATGAGTTGTTGAAAAAATTGAAGAGTCTTTGAAATGCTAGAGGTTGGATGAATGATTGCTTAAGAAGAAATTTGATGACACTTGGTCTACACAACATTATGTTGAAGCAAGTGATGTTTTGCATGCAACCATTGAAATTAATGCACCTTTGCAAGTGAATGCATATCAAACTCCATTATGTGGCATTATACTAGATGTTTACAAGTTCAACATGAGCACAATTATTGAAAATTTAAAAACGTGAAGAAAAGCTCAAGATGTTTCGCACTTGACATTGATCAAACCTATGTGGGTCCATGGAGGTTCTTAGGACTTAGTTCCTATGGAATGAAGCTCTGGAATGAAGATGGGTCATTGAGGTTATTGACAACATTCACAAGAAATAATGGCATTCAAGGGTAAAGATTAGTAGTGAAGTCAAACATAGGTTATTCAAGATTTGTGCATAATTAGTTTCATTGTAGTGCATTAAAATTTTTTTGGCAACTTGTTGGCCATTTTGGTTAATTTGTTTAACATTCGATAGTGTAATTTTTCACACATTTAGTGACAAGTTGATTTACTTTTGTTGCAACACGTTAATGGTTTTACATTGGTGCATCTATTATTGTAACTAGTGGGTGCCCGTGACCTTCGGCCACTGTGAAGTCCCCCGGTTTCTTTAAACTTGGTTCGCATCTTAGAAACTTTTAATTTTATTTTTTTTAATTTTTTATGTGTTTTTTATTTTTATTATTATTTTGTGATCATCCAACCGGACGAACATTTCATCCATCCCCTTAATCGGGACGGACAGTAGCTAAAAGAAAAAAAGCCTCCCCAAAATTCGTCCCATCATCAAGCCAGACAGACATTTCATCCATCCCCTTAATCGGGACGGATAATAGCTAAAAGAAAAAAAAGTAGTCTTGGTCAATACCTAAAAAAAAAAATAAAAAAAAAAAGATTTTGGGATGTCCAAGGCCTAAATATTTTTTTCTGGTCTACCAAATCTTTTGCCTCAAAAAATTAGACTGCCCCTAATTTCTTTTTTCTCTGGAGTCAGTTACATCTGGGGAAATTACATCTAGGGAAGCGCTTCAAAAAATTAGACTGCCCCTAATTTCTTTTTTTTCTAGAGTCAGTTACATCTAGGGAAGTTACATCTGGGGAAGTGCCTCAAAAAATTAGACTGCCCTGATTTCTTTTTTCTCTGGAGTTAGTTACATCTGGGGAAGTTACATCTGGGGAAGCTCCACAGGGAACGGGCAGTGAGTGGAAGAATTTTCCAGGCACTACCCACACAGACAGACAGACACCACTGTTGCTTTAATTATTGTAATGGTAAAGGTTACCATTTTTCAAGTTTATGAGCTTGTCAATATGGGAGGTTAAGATATTATAAAGAGGATATGGCAATAAAAGTGGACCCCCTATTTACCCATAATAGGTGTTTAAGTGTACCCACTTTGAAAATTCATATCTAATGCGTGGATGGACAAAAAGTTATGGTTCCACTTGCAATTGGGTACATTATAATTTGCTAATGAGATGAATTTGTTTTTGGTGTGTGCCCCTTATGTTTTATGTGTTTTTTCCTTCAATTGTCCATTCAAGGTTTACATACCTTAAGTCCCCTAACACCAAGCTAATTATTTTGGATTTAAACCTATCTACCATAAAGTAAAAAGTTAAGTTAGTTTTTTGAAATCCCATTCACACATGATGTTATAGTGCTTACAACTAGGTTAGTGTAAACCTTAACATTTTTTCATCATTATTCACACTTGTGACAATGGCAAGTCATTTTTAGACTATTGTGTTGGGAAGGTGGTAGGTAGGCGAATGGATGGATAGGCGAGTAAGTGGGTAGGAAGGTGAATTGATGAATGGGTAAGTAGGTAGGTAGTTAAGTAGGTGGCAGTGGGCAAATAGGTAGGTAGTAGGTGGGTGAATAGGTGAGTAGATAGGTAGGAGGTAGCTAAGTGAATAGATAAACTTTAATTAATAAGTGGATGAGTAGGTAGGTGGATAGTTGGTAGGTACATACCTACCTACATGGGTGGGTGGGTAATTAAACAAGAGGTAGGTGGGTGGTAAAATAATGTGGTTTGTTCAAGGTGGCTAGACATTATAGTAATTACATGTGGCATTTACAACTTTACAACAATCATCTACAAGTGAAAAAACTAGTTAATAATATGCAAATTATTTGTAATGAATGAACTTTTCAAGTTGAATTTATGAGCATGTGAAAATGCACAAATTAAGATTGTAAAATGGTTAGTATATTTGGAATCAAATTGGGTCATGAACGTGTTTTAGGTTCACCATAACCTCACACAACCTAGATTTGGAAAGATTCACCACTTCTTCTTTTATGATATTCTTTTGACCTATCCATGGAAGCTACATTGGAATGGTTAAAAAATTAGGAGTTTCAAAATGAACTCCAAAAGTTGGGAGCATGTAGTGTTTTGAATCTTTGGAGCACCATAACTCTTTCAAAATAGGTTTATTTTGAACATATGACCCCATTATTTAATAGCCCTTGTTGAAATGTTTCTAGCTATGTATCATACATTTCAATTATAACCTTTGTTCCATGAGTTTTAATGGTTGGGAATCAAATTATCAATTTGACTTTTAAATTAGTTGAGCAACTTTCAAAGGTCTATTTGATTTTTGATTTTTGATTTTTTTCAATTCAAATTGTTGACTTTTGAACTAACATACCCGTGCTTGCTTTCAATTGTTTTTATCTTTGTGATGTTGTAAGGTTTATAGTCTATTGTTTATTTGTGAAGCGCATTAGTAACATATGTTGTTGATCAAGTTGCAATAAGCTTTTGATTTTTTCTAGGGTTTTTAGTTGTGTGGGGCTAAGGGGAGGTTAGGTAGCTTGCACCTAGGATCAATTCCCCCACAAGTTAAGTTAATTTTCTCAATGTTCATGTTTTTATTTTGTGCACTTGTAAGCTAGTGTAGGCTAGTGTGTAATTGCATAAACTTTTTTTAACAACTAGAATTTGAAATTTGGATTTGCGTAAACTTTATGTGTGTGTGTTTGTGTGTGTGTGTGTGTGTGATTTTTCAAGATTTCAAAATTCATATCTAGTAGAAAAAAAGAGAAAACGTTAAATGTATAACTGTCTTGCCAACTAAATTGCTGAATTAAAAATTGTTATGTTGATATCTGGAGGTCAAGTTTAAAATGGGATAACCAGACAATATTGATCCTTACTACTTAGTCCTTACCCTACACAGAAAAGATTTGGAGGGCCAACTCTGCACACTTTTCAGGCATCTTAGATTGCATAAGAAAGCCTTCTTGGAAAAAGTGCAGATTTTGACACAAATGTTGCCTTCCTAGAAAACATTGTTTGAATTCTAGTAGAATCTATCCTCAAAACTTCCTGTATGCTACATAAGGCAACCCCTAGGGTGCATTCTACATCTAGATCATCTTAATGTCTTAGCCTATTGGGCTTGCCCTAGAGGCTCACTAGGATGCAGAATGCACACTAGGGAGCGCATTATGCAAGTTATAATAGTATATAACTAGGTTAGGCAAGTTGCCATAATCAGTTGCCCCTGCCCATTCTGATGGCTCTGGTGCAGATTCTCTTAACAGTGTGAAAGCTCCAAAATTCAATCGATAATTGCATAAGGGTCTTAGTGGGTATCTCGATGAGAGTGAGGATCTGGATAGGGATGCGTCTCTTCATATCTACTTATTCCCCCGGAAGCTTCCATTCCCAGAAGAGTTTGCAATCCAGACTTGCATTGAAGATCTTCCTGCAGTTATTTTTGGTATCCCAAAATGTCATGGTTAGAAATTGTGCTAGTGGTAGGGATGGTACTTGGGATAATAATATTGAGGAAGGTAGGTTCAGGCCAGCAATTGTGGTGACCCAAATGCTCTTCACCAACCTTTGAATCAACATTCAATAGTTGCCATGATCTCTTAATCACAACAACTAGATCTATCATTCAAACTTCATTCTGGGCACAATTTAGAGTCTTCAAAAATGTGAAAGCTTTCCTAGTTGCAAAAAGAAATCATCATCAGTTTGGGACAGAACGTACATGGTTAGAAGACAGAATGAATCTGTATGTGAGCCCTGTATTGATGCTGATTCCCTCTTTCTTAACAGATTTGAAATTGGAAAGAATAAAAAATTTGAGAGGATGTGAGAAATTGGCATTCAATAAGTGTCTGGTGTGTTGCAGGGCTATCTTGTGAGAATGAATGTCATGGTCCTCTTCTTGTCCTCCTCAGACTCCTCAGAGCATAAAATTGAATGGAGGTGAAAGGTCATTGGATTGGACCTCCAGTTTGAGTTTCAGCAAGAAGCTTCATAAACCTACTTCTAAGTTTATGTGCTGTAAATGCACTGAAATCAAGGGTTTCAATATGTTCCAGCTTAAGGCATATGACATTGCAGAATTAAGAATGGCTGTGGAAGATGATAGCTAGCAATATCCTGCACACGTAGGGATTCCCAAGATGACTCACAAAGGTCATCAAGTCAGAAATTGAAAGAACTCAATTGGAAATGCAGATTAGGAAATATTATCACCTACAAGATGGTTTGAAAGATTTGACTGATTGATTTCCAAGCCAGCAAAGCACTGTCATGGAGTCTTCTTACTCTGCCCACTTTTTGAATGTGACTAGTTATGTACTTGCTAGCAATTGAAAAAAACCTTTGCTTGTCAATCATGAAACATGAATAATCCCCCTATCCACTAAAAAGAAAAACTTGGTTTCAGTCAATATTGAGTCAGTGGAAAATTTTGTTGTGTTGGGTCTTGTGGTATTATGATCAGGAGACCATATTATGAAATGAATCCTTTGTTTCTGCCAATTTTGTTCCTTCCCAGGCAAATCAGATGGCAGTACTGTGTGTTTCAAGGGGCCTTAGGCTTGTCAGCGAGAGCGTCTGAAGCTAATGAGATGGGGCATTTTCCTGGTCAATATTCCTTGAAATTTAGTTGAAATTTCAATATCATGTTTTATTTTATTGGCAAACTGAACTCTCAGCATCTTTGAAAGAATTGCTCAAATGTCAATTTGTAGAAAGTTAATGAAATGCATTGCTTGTCCATCACCTTCTACCATGGTTCTTTTGCTTACAAATATGTGGTTGGCTACCAGTTTAAGATTTGCAGTTATTGGAAGCAAGAAGTAGGGATTTCCATCTTTGCCTCTTTCATTGGGTCCAGTATCAAAGAGAGTTGGGCGTGTGAATCACTGGCAGAATTCTGTGACACTCAATGTCCTACTCTTTTAGCTTCCTCGCTTTGATCAATTACCTTCTTGGCTTTGTTCACTCACCTAATCCATAGAGACGACCATGTGTTCCATCTTGCACTCCAGGGGAGTAGGGGCTTGGTACTCAAGGATCCAATCTGAATACACATAATCTGCAGTTGTAGAATTTTTTCATTTTTCCTTTCTTTTGTGTGTTGGCAAGGAACCCATCCCTTGTCTATTATGCTCTGTTTCTAGCTTTATGACTTAAAAGTTGGTAATTTTGGTGGGCATCTCAAATTTGAACTCTGGTAGTGGTAATCATCATACATAGCTTCCATTCACAAAACAATCGCAACCCTGTTTCACACTATTTTGATAAATCAAGCCTTGTGATCCAAATAAAATATGAAGCGGGTCATAGAACTACTGCAACAATAAGATGGAATCAGCAGCAAAGTGAATGAATGACATGTCAACTCAACAATTCGACATATTAGAGATGGGTTTTCGTTTAGGCTGCATTGGCAGGCTGAGAGTTTCCGTCCAATTGTGGGAACCTCTTTTCACTCTCCAATCTTGAATTGCTCCTTCACATGAACCATATTCCTCAAAATGAGTGGGGATAAACAGGCAAGAGGAATATTTCGAGACAAAACGTTCTGCACTATTGAAGGTAATCCTATTCAGGAAATCTAGGCAAAGTGAGGTCTATGTACACAATTTGCTTGCCAATGTCCAAAACTTAATGTCATGCATGTCATACAGATCTGTTGACTAATTTTTTTATGTCTTGAAAATCATACTGCAGATATCGGCATACGTTACAATGGATGGCTTGTAAAACAAACATGCCAAGGAAAAATGTAAGTTAAAAGCAAACCAAAACAAGATAGGATAGACAGGCCAGTAACCGAACATATAAGGACTAAATTAAATTTGATGCACTGTTCAGCTTTTTTTTGGCCATGAGTTCTGAAGGAAAATGTGCACCATCTCTGGGCGCACCTATAGTAACTTATGTCGCCGAATTTGGTGGAGATATGGCAAAGACATGCCTCCCTAAAGGCACGTGGGTTACATTTGCTGGAAAAAAACATAACAAACACTTGCCAACCCCATTCACAAACACTTTGCACCTTGTAATTGCATGTTTAATATTTGGAAAATGAATGGACTTTCACTTACAGATGAACTGGATGAAATTCAAAACCAATTTATTCTTTTTGTAAAAATGGTTTCAATAATCCCTAGATCTCCCAAAAAAATGGTTACGAAAATTTACGGTTATGGGTAAGGGCATGTTGGAATAACCTTAAAAATCAAGTGGCGTTGTCTGTTAGGGTTTTGGGTTCAAGTTAGGATCTCTCTACAGTTGGTTGGATTGAATCTATGCTCCCTTTTCACTTCCTGGCATGGTTGTTCAATGCTTGCAACAATTTTTGTCCCCTTGTTAATACTACTATTTTAATTTTTTTTGCGTACATTGGACAAAAGTTCTCACTCCTCTTGTGGTTTGTGTGCAAGTATGGTTGCATGAAAGAGTTGTGCATTGGTGAGCTCTTTCTCCTTTCCTAGTTGTCTTCTTCCATTAACGAAATGTGACAATTCTTGAGGTTTAACACTTGTCCTAGAGCAATTCATCCCCTTCCTTGTGGAGTTTATCTTCTTCTTGGTGATACAACTCCTTGAGCTCTGCTGGCCTCTTCCTGGTCTTGTTCGTCCCCTTCCATGGTAATCATATTCTTCCTAGTCTTGGTCATCCCATTCCTTGTGATCGTCCTCTTCCATGGTAATCGTCTCCTTGAACTGTTGCCTTCTTCTTGGTCTTGGTCATCCCTTTCATGGTGATCGTCTCCTTGAACTATTGCCTTCTTCTTGGTCTTGGTCATCCCTTTCTTAGTGATCGTCTCTTTGAACTGTTGCCTTCTTCTTAGTCTTGGTCATCCCTTCCTGGTGATCGTTTTCTAGAACTCTGTCACCCTCTTCTTGGTCTTGATCATCCCTTTCATTGTGATCATCTCCTTGAGCTCTATTGCCCCCTTCCAAGTTTTGGTCATCCCCTTCCTAATGATTATTTCATTAAACTGGCGCCCTTTTCTTGGTTTTGGTTGTCCCTTTCTTGGTGATCCTCTCCTTGAATTGCCACCTTCTTCCTAATCTTTGTTGACCCCTTCCTCATGATTGTTTCCTTGAGCTTTGCCACCCCCTTCCTGGTCTTGGTCATCCCCTTCCTGGTGATCATCTCTTTGAGCTTCGTCATCTTCCTAGTCTTGGTCATCCCTTTCCTAGTGATTATTTCCTTGAATTATTGTCGTCTTTCTGGTCTTGGTTGTCCCCTTCCTAGTGATCATCTCCTTGAGTTCTACCACCCTTTTCCTAATCTCAATTGTCCACTTCTTAGTCTTGGTCATCCACTTCCTGGTGATCCTCTTTCTTGAGCTCTAACGCCCTTCTTATTGATCCTCCTCCTTGAGCTCTAGCGCCCCTTCCTAGTAATCCTCCTCCTTAAGTTTTGATGCCCTCTTCCCCCCCTTGGTTATCCTCTTTTTAATTGTCATCCTTGAGTTCTACCACCCTTTTCTTAATCTCAATTGTCCACTTCTTAGTCTTGGTCATCCACTTCCTGGTGATCCTCTTCCTTGAGCTCTAACGCCCGTCTTGTTGATCCTCCTCCATAAGCTCTAGCGCCCCTTCCTAGTAATCCTCTTCCTTGAGCTTTGTTGCCCTCCTCCCCCCCTTGGTTATCTTTTTTTTAATTGTCGTCCTTGAGTTCTACCACCCTTTTCCTAATCTCAATTGTCCACTTCTTAGTCTTGGTTGTCCACTTCCTGGTGATCCTTTTCCTTGAGCTCTAACGCCCTTCTTGTTGATCCTCCTCCTTGAGCTCTAGTGCCCCTTCCTAGTAATCCTCCTCCTTGAGCTTTGTTGCCCTCCTCCCCCCCTTGGTTATCCTCTTTTTAATTGTCATCCTTGAGTTTTACCACCATTTTCCTAATCTCAATTGTCCACTTCTTAGTCTTGGTCGTCCACTTCTTGGTGATCCTTTTCCTTGAGCTCTAACGCCCTTCTTGTTGATCCTCCTCCTTGAGCTCTAGCGCCCCTTCCTAGTAATCCTCCTCCTTGAGCTTTGTTGCCCTCCTCCCCCCCTTGGTTATCCTCTTTTTAATTGTCGTCTTTGAATTCTACCACCCTTTCTTGGTGTGATCTTCTTCTTCTTAATGATTATCCTTAAGCTCTAGCTCCCCTTTCCTATTCAACCGCCCCCCCAACCCCCCTCCTAAATGGCAATCTAAATCATTGGGAGAGGGGTTGTTGAACCCTTACTACAACATGCCCCTTAACTCTCATTCGAGTGATTGCCCTTGCTTTTACCTCCCTTTGAGTTTCTATTCCATAGCCAAGGTTAACCTTTCTATATAGTAAAGGATGTGCTCTTAGCCCAACTACTATGAAACTTGTCTCCAACTTCTTTTATAGCATTTGCAAACCAATTTGCATTGAACATTGTTTTTGTTTGCTTGTTTAATAGCCTCTAAGTTGCTCTTTAAATCATAGTAACGGAGTCAACAACTTTTTGAGCCCTCTTATCCTTCTTCTCTTTCCTTTTTTGTTGTCTTAGTGCTTTTGTTGCTTCCTTGGCTAAGGTTTTTTGTTGCAAAATGTTAAAATATTCACTTTATGTTACTACATATGACTGGCTATAGTCCATCAATGGTTCTTTCCTTATTGTTTTCCTTGCTAGCAAATGTGGCAAGGATAGTAAATTTATAAAAGATACGAACTTTTGGGCTATTATTGTAAGATGATGAACTTGTTGCATTTCAATTATAGGTCCATTTGCATCAGCAATTAGATCATAGATCATTTCTGTTTACCCATTTGCATCTGCAACAATAGGGCTCCTAGGTTCCTCCACGTAATACCTCACATTTGATTGTTCATGTTCATATGCTTTTGGAGTTTCAAGCTCTTACAGTGTTGCTACTATGTTCATCAGCTGTGTAGCAGCTCCATCTTCTCCCCAATGTTGTTGCCCATTAGTTGTATCATCAGAACCCTCACTATCTTCATCTGAAATGTTTATAAGTGTTGTTGTGTACACTTTAGATGGTTTGATCTTATGATCCATTGCCTTTGGATTCAAAGGCCAAATTCCTATACCCTTAAACCCACTTTTGATATATTTTTTTGGACAATGATTGATCCAAGTTCTTATCTACCTAGCTAGTTAATGTGCATTTGTCTAGTTCAAAGTGATTATTCTTGACCATTGTATTTTCTTTTTCTTTTTTAAAAGCAATTTTGAATGGCTTGAAACAACTCACATCTAGGGTTGTAGAACATGAAATGTGTGAACTAATAAGGTGACCATATTTAAACCAAATTATTGTGCTTATGCAATTGCTTCTAGCATAACATGTGATCCATGCCCATCTAAAATTAAGAGATGTTGATTGGATTAAGAAATATCACTAATAACTAATTTTTTGAAAAATGACAAAAATTCTTTGAAAAGAAAAGATGTCATCCATGCCTTGGTTTGCACTGTCATACATGTACTTGCCTTGCACAATATGATGTTATCATCCATGATCCATTGACCTCTGCAGATATAAAAACCTAATAAGAAATCTCCTGCTGCATTAACAACACAATTCATTATTAACCATTCCATGGACCTTGGAATGGTGTTATAAATTTTATTGGAACCTCTTTTTGCAAACCTTCTTGCCCTTGACTATCACCCTACCTGGATTTTTGTCTGATTTGAATTCCAGATGTGATCAAGGTTATATTTGTGTTGTGTACAGAGTGTTTATAGATTTTGGTAAAAAATGTTGCATGATTGACTTGTGAAACCATGTGCTCTGCAGACATCTAATCCTTTAGTAAGTTGAATACTTAGCTCTGGATGTCGATGTTTGAAACAATACCACCATGAATTCCCTAGAATTCCATGTTTGAAAGGGGTGCGCCTAGTTTGTGTCAATTCTACTACTTTCACCAAATGAACTGTTGCAAAGTGACTAAAAGTCCGCATTCTTGCATTCCCAAAATCCAAGCCACAAGTGTTTCATCCTATTAGTTTGTGAACACATCCGATGCACTAGAAATTGCAATGGATATAGTGGAAAAAGGATGAATATCTTTGAGAAAAGCTAACAAGTTTTGGCACATACTAATCACATTCCTTTCAAATCACTTGAATGGGAAAACAAGATCAAGAAACCAAGGGCCATAAGTGCTTCATCCTCCTGGGTTGTGAGCAAACTTTGTGGCCCTTGCTTTCTTGATTTTGTTTTCCCATTCAAATAGTCTAAAAGGGATGTGACTAATATGTGCCAAAACTTGCTAGCTTGTCTCAAAGATATTCATCCTTTTTCCACTACATCCATTGCCACTTCTAGTGCATCAAATGTCCATCTTCCTCGTTGTGTCAAGCTAGGAACGTGGTTTACTCTTGTTAGTATTTTTGCTTATGTTGGAACTATTGGTGGAATGTTGGTCCTATAGGTTACTTCATCTCCTACGAAGTACAATGGATTGTGTTACTAATCCCTTGCCTTCTAGTCCTAACCTCCAACAAGTTGGGGGGGTCTAATTTGGTCCTACAAGAGGTGTATATTTGAACCTTTCATATGAATCCCAAGATTGAAAAAAATGGGTTAGTTTTGCATAATGTTCAAAAGCATGACTTTCTAAAAATGGGTTAGAAGAAATTGTTGCATAGAATTTTTCGAAGTCACCCCATTTTAAATTGACATATGTGGTTGTTGTGCATGAAGTTGGTGTGTATTTGACACTATAATGCCTTGCAACCTGTTGAAATTTGTGAGAAATGGAGTTGTTTGATCTCTTTATTACTCTAGGAATTGTAGATTGTTGGATTTAGCAATAGTATAGATACTTGTTGAAATTTTCTTTGTAGAGTTTATCTCCATCAAATGTTCCTATTCTTGCACCTATTCTTGCAAATTATGCTTTTGTGGGTTGATCTTGGACACTTGTTTGTATGCAACAATCATGTGAATGGTTTGCTTCTTTCACATGTCCTTGCCTTGGTTCTGATTCTAAAGTAGATGGAGTCTCATCTTTACTTCCTTTGAACCCTTTAAAACCAGGAAAGATAAGCTCTATGAAACTATAGACTTTATCTTCTACAACCTTGGATAGTGAGGACATTCTTGCAATGATGCTTAAGAGAAATTGAAAAGCTTTTGGATTTTTGAAGTGTATCCTTCTAATATGATTTACAAAGTTTGTAATGTCTAATTTTGGCAAGATTCTAATGTTCTTGTGCAAATGTACATGCTTTTTAGAATCATTTATTTGTTATCTTTTGGGATGCAAAGATTTTGTTTTGTATTAAGTGTTTGAGACCTTGTTGGGGCACTTGAAAGATTGTTTGTACTCTAAAACCCTAAATTTTTAAAATATTGCTTTAAGTGACCCACTAGCAAACAATTGTTCCTTGTAATGTGAGCTGAAATAACCTTGTTTGTTGGGCTGCTGTACACCCTAGACCAATTACTTGTTCCCATCAGCAGGACAATTGTTTTATTTAAATGTACCCCTAAACCCCCATTACCAAACACTTCTGTTTGATAAGTTGAATGATTTCTTTTTATCAGTGGTTTGCCATATGAGTGCATAGCTCATTTGTATAAGTGCAATGTTGGTCTGTGATCACCACCCACATCTTTAATATAAGTGAGGTGCAAAGAGTATAAAAATGGCTTTAGTTTGACGCAATACTGAACACAAATTTTGTTGACTATGTGGGGGAGCAGAAACCACCAAACGCTGGTTTTTTTCACCTTGTGTTCAGTGATAGGGTGAAAACTGCACGAAGACTTGTGTATTTTATTGCCTTGACCATCCTAAGCCTAAACAATTCACTCGATCAGTTACCAGCTTATTTTCGGTGATGGGCATTTCTACCCTACAAATTCCCACCATAAAAAACATAAATTCTACTTGCTTGTGACCCAATTGAAAGCAATAGGGATTTCATAACACAACAAACCATGCAAAAGTCAGAAGGTCAAATTATATTAAGTTCTATCCCAAATTGCAAGGTGGACAAAAACCCGACTAATACTCATGTACCTTCAAGGTGTTTAGTGCCAAACGAATCCTCGTCTAGGTGATGCTGGCCTGAGTTCAGCTTGAGGAGCTCACAATACTTCAAGGCATGTGATGGGTGTAAGTGTAATGCATACTTCAACATGTTATTAAATGGCTCAATTGGAGTAGTAGGCACTCAAGCATTTGAGGCAATTCTTTATGTTTTGGGGCGTTAATTGTTTCAATCCATACAGCGGCCCTATATTTTGGAACCTCTCTGCAATGAAAACTGTCCTTCCACATTTTGTCAACCTAATGTGAGTTGGGTATTTGTGCAAAACACCATGTATGGAGGCCTATCACTATCAGCTTTGTGGATCTTTACAACCTTAGATAATTACACAAATTATTCCCAAAAGATACGAAACGAGAGGAGACAAAAGAGAAGAGAAAAGTCTTTGACTTCCAATTTTTAAGGCATGTTTCATCTATGGTTTATGGAGAATAATATTAAACAACATTGGAAATCAAATGTTAAATCTATTTCCATTTTTTCATGTATTTAGTGTGTTATGAGCAACATTTTTTTGGGCAAACTTTCATAATTTGTCGAAGATTTCTTTAGAAAAAACTATGTCCACATATCTGTTTTTTCAGTGTAGTTTTTCAGTGAAATTCAGAGTATTAACAAAATTGACAGCATGAATGATGAAAGGCATTGCATGGATGAAATTATAATCTGTATTAATTCGTCTCTCTGTTTGTTGGCTAAGTATCTACTAACCTCCTTCCTTCATTACCAGGTAGATGCATATAGCTATCTGCCCCACTCTATATGCTACTCCATGCTTGTAAACTACCTTCAAAAGCAATTACTAATTACCTTGTACCTCTTCTTGCGCTACTCTTTGCCACATTATGCCCGTACAAAATAATTTTCATAGATTGTTGTTTATGACCTTTATGCCCCTAGTTGTTGTGGGTGCTATTCACGAATAGGCCATACTGTATTAGATGTTATCCCTGGTCTAACCTAGTTATAACTCATGATATTCACTTTTCATTGTACAATAGGTAGTCGTATAATAGTTGTATAATTCAGTTAAATAGCCTAGTTAAACAGAATTGTGAAAAATATATCCACATCAGTGTTTTTTTGTGGAGATTTCTTTTTTTAAATAATGAAAAAAGTGATTTGTTTTGCCATTTTTGAAAACCTTTATTTTTAAAAAAAATGATTCACCAGATTTTTAGCTAGATCGTTCAGAAATACAGAACAATGCCCTGCAAAAAATCTACAGTTTGGACAGTTTTCTACAAACCTGTCACCAATTAATGTTAAATATCTTTTGGGATGATGGATAATGATGCTACATCAGAAAACTGAAAATTAATAATAATGTACTGGATTTCAAATGCTATAATTTTCCATCATATACAACAATTATCATTTGTGGTAGAGTAAAATTATGAGAAGTGTAGTCATTCACCAACACCAGACATCATTTCTCAAGCCCTTTCAGACCAATTTCATGATTCATCTGAAAGGTTGAATCATTGGATGGATATGAATCATGATGATTGATTGCAAGGCCATGATTCATCTCCATCCAATGAGTAGCCATACTTATCATTTCATCATACTCTGTACTCTAAGTAAAGTTCAGAAGGCCTACTTTAAGGATGCCAATCTACGCTTGTGAGATCCTTCTGTCCTCAAAAGTATGTTGTGTGTTCAGGCTATGAAGTATCTAGTAATAGTTCAATACTTCATAGCAATGGTAGTTCTACCAGGAAGATTTTTCCTCTTCTGCATGGAGGTAACGTTACGGACCATTGTCAAAACCTTAATTCAGATTTCATCCAAACCAAGAGCACCTTCCTACGCCAAACTGAATATACTGGTGCTGGGTGGTTCTTTGAATTTTTATAGTACTGTTGACTTCAGTTCTTTAAATATTTCAGAATCAAAGAACCACCAGTTTCGGTTCTTTGAAAAAAGCGGAACAAAAGAGCATTCTGGTTATTCCAAAATCGTTTAAGAATAGACAATTTTCATGAAAGAATTAGAAAAGAAACTATGGTTTTCTGGCTAGTTCGTTTTTTTTCTAGAATCAGCAGGTAAATGGGTATATTAGTCAGGTTGATAATCAATAAGTATCTATGCCTCATTCTAAGAACCGCCCACTGGAATATATACATTCAAGGGGTTCAAAGAAATCAATAGTAGTGTAGATATGCTTATCACCAAACATTAGCCTATCACTGAACACTTTGGTAGATCTTTCTCAATTCTTCTCCATTTTGAGTGATTTAAAATGTTATAGAAGCGCCTTCTCAAGCTTTACAAACATCTTTGAAATGCAAAGCCAAAGGAGCAGCCAAAAAAGAGCAGTAAAGGAAATAAGTTTTTTTGAATTGCAAAATGCATTTTTTTGCATTTTTCTTCATTTTGACCACTCCTACTTCATCAATGCATAACTTTGTTGGTTTTTTTTGTTCAAATTGAGTGATTTAAACTGCTCTGAAATCGCCATCTTAAGCTCTACAAATTATCTTATAACTCTAAATCCAACTGTAATATTTAAGGATTTTTTTAGGGGTTCAGAAATAGGCTATGAGCTGTTCGATAGAATATTTTCTGTAAAAAGATTTCCCCCCTACTTCGGAGGCCCCTAATTTCTCGCCTCTAATCTGCTTTTGACTACTTTTAGTGTGATAAATGCACCAAGAGGAGGGCTCCATCTCCTCTTTGGACACCATAAGCAATAGAGCCCTCCTCAAAAAACGGCGAGCAAACCCTACGTTAAGTGTTCGGACACCAGCCTGCCTACCCTAGATACAGTTCTAAATCGTAATTAGCAAATTCTTTACTCAATGTTAACTCAACGCCAATGAATGAACTCGAAAGCTTGACCAGCACCAGGTTTTTTTTTTCTTTTTTAACTTCTAATGTTGTGTCATATGTAAGCATCCCAGGAGGAATTCAAAAATAAATGGCATGAGGTTTCTACAACCTGTATCAAAAGTTGAAAAGCTGGTATGAAAAATTCTCCTTCTAAGATCCAAGTAGAAAATTTGATGAAATTTTTCAAATGTTTTTTTCAAATTTTGACTTTCTGGTTAGAATGAAGTTGTGGAGCTCCTAGGACAGTGTGCATTGCTACAGTATGTTGCACTAAGTTTCAGTTCCTCGCCGTTGAGGGCCCTGAACGGTAGTACCTAAGCTACTTGCTTGTTGCTTTTAGCTGCAGACTGCGACTCAGTCATTTTGACACTAATATTTAAATAGACAAGCTCAGTAGAAGGTGAGCACTGAGGACAGTGAGGAAAGCATGGCAAGAGGGAGAACGAAAGTGGAGGAGAGAGATGCTTTGTTTTTGCCAATTTTATGTTGTAGTCAAAGTGATGATAATCCAAAGAAAAAATAAGCCAAATTTGGCTACAGAGTGGATAGGATTTTTATTTTTTTAATTCTCCTATATTTTCTGCTACTTACTGGAGTCTGGAACTTATCATAAAAATCTGGCAATTTGACATTTTCTTCTGGAAATTTAGCAAAATTGGGCTATTTTCTCCATGAAAAAATCTTTGAATAAGTGAAAATCATATTTTGCAGGTCAAAATTTGGCAAACATTCGCCAGTAAAAAATCTCCTTAGGAGAGAGAATGTGAGGGCAAGCTAAAGCAGAGGAGAAGGAGCACTCAAACCCTTGATGTGAAAGCCTTTACTAATGGACATGGAACCCACTTTTGATTGCCCCATCAAGAACACAGGGCAACAAAGATGACAAATAAGAATAAAAACTATAATATACTCTATGCCTCCAGCTCCTTAGCTATTCAATCTCCGGTGGTCTTTGGTTTTAGAGGGGTGGGGTGGGAAGGCAGGGGGCTTGCTCTTTTGTATTTCAGCTATGGTCATTCCTTCTTTTTTTTGTTCTTTTTGTTTTTGGTCATCCTTATGCAGAAAGTTTGAAGAAGGTCTCCACTGGTATTGTGTGTATATGATTTAGGACTCACTCTCCACGTAAGTGTAAGTTTACATCATGGGACATGTAAATATAAAATAGTGTAGAAACTAGTGTTGGGTGGGTATTTGATTTATTTCTGGGTATTAATCAGGTATCACACCATATATATATGTGTGTGTGTGTGTGTGACCATTAGATTTCCTCTTTCTAAAAACCTGGGCCAGCCTCCTACCTAGGCATTTTAGAACTTAGTGCCGACCCCACCTCATAACCAGAACTTTTAAAATTCAAATATTTTATAACTGCACCCAACCTGGGGGGAGATAGTTGGAAAGAGTATCTATCAAAAACTCAACTTATATCCTTTTAGGATCAGTCTTATACTCATCTAGTATGGTTAGATTTAAGGTTTCATAGTTTCCAAAATGTTGCATGTCTCATGTCTTCACTCTCTGCACTCTACTTTTATCTTTGCAATGGTCATTTTGAGCCTTTTGTTAATGCTTTGTTAAAATTGTGAATGCAACCTATTGACCACTTGAACTTTAGGAGGAATCAATCAAGCACAGTGAATTCAGAGCCAAGCAATTACAAGAAAGTATGTGGTTCTTGAGCTTCCACCTTCAACACTTTTTTGTTCACAATTTGGGACATAACACAAGTTGGTTGTTTGGTTTGAAGAGAATATATGAAATAACATAAATTATCAACTAACTACAACCTCCTTTGCACCAATCATTCTATTTTTATTTTCAAAGGTGGGGGGCAATGAGGACAAGATATTTCAACATATGTGTTGTTTGTTGATAGCTAATCATAGTGTTTTTGGTCTTTAATATTTGAGTTTTGTTGTTTGTGTGCGTTTCACTTGTTTTGCACCTTGTTACAAGTTTTGTTCTAAGGTGTGTTTGTACAACAAGGGTGGGGAAGTGCTTGAATTGAACTTTCTCATTTTTTGCTTTTAGTTGTCTTTTCGTATGTTGTCTATTGGGCTCTTCTCCTACTCAGAAGTAAGAAGGTACGAGGACACATGGCAATGTTCAATGAGATCTAGGAGATGCAACAAACAACCAAGTTTGTTCATTTCATTGAACTTTATAATTTAAACCCTAAATTTTTTATTTGTTTTTCTTAAAGGATCAAAAATTTCAAGTGTCCTCTTGTCACAAGTCTTGTTGCAAGCTTTAAGAAAATTTGTGAACGATTCAAAACTTGTTTTTGTTTTTTGATTTTGTGTCAAATTCTTACTAAATAGTCTTATGATGAATTTGTCTTCATGTCCTATCATGAATACAATAAATGTTCATGATATTCATTCTAGTGAGGAATTCCCAACTTTTGTAGGACATGATAACAACAATATTAGTAATGTGCAAGTCGTTTGCCACATGGAGCCAAAGAATCCATTAGCTACTAATGTTGAAGTTGTGCATGAAGATGCATGTCACCAAAATGCACTTGGAAAACTTGTGAAAATAGAGGCTTATGTGGAAGCCACACTACCATACTTCATTCACATGGGCATTTGCTTAAATGAATAATAACCAACTTGTGGATTGGAGCAAAATCAAATCATGAGGTATATTATCTACTATATTAATTCTACTAGCCTTGAAATCCTAACCATGCACATTAGGTGTAAGAAAGGAATGATTGCATTGATAAGATTTATGGAATTACAATTATGAAAAAATGTTGAAATTAACCATTATGCCTTTATGAAGAAGTTGGCAAAAAATCCCAGCTACATTACGTTAACAAAAGTTCCCAATGACCAAAAGGTTATTAAAAAAAGATGCATATTTTTTCATCTATGAATATATGGGTTTTTTTTACCTCAAATAAGTTTTTAAAAAATGACCCAACACATGTGGGTTTCTTAAATGATCTCATGTTGATGGTGGTTAAAAGGTCTCTCCCTATAAAGATCATAGTATATGTTTGGTTCCAAAGGTTATCATATAAATTCTATCTGTGAATTGTTTTCCCATCAAGGAAGGCTTTTGTTGAAAATGTTCTACCTAGCTTGATACAAAAACACCATGAGATTGTATGTCTAGCTTGCATTAGTTGGTTACTTGTCTAACACATGCATGTTCAATTTATAGATGTCAAAAGGAATGCATGACATCTTTGCTATGGTTGTCAACTTTATCTTCAATGATTGAAAGGTGAAGCATGTCACTATCAGCCTATTTGAGGTGATTGACACAAGTGGCATAATTATGGCTCCTAAAGTGTAAGAACTATTGGATAGGTTTGTTTTAATTGAATAAAAGTTGCCTATATAAAGGATAAAGGGTCCAACTTGTGGATTTGTGGAAGTGCACTTAATTCCCTTATATCATGCAATAGCTTGGGTTTGTTGGAGGCATTTGATGGTTCATGTTTTGGGCATGCGCTTTGAAAAGTGCACAAATATGTTCTTATGGATGACAATATGTATATTGGTTTAAGTTATGCATCTATAAAGGATGCTCAAGGTGCCATTTTAAATGTATTACATGGCCCAAAAAATTGGGCAAAGGTATTTATTGGAACATTTATGAAGACTTTGTCATTTGAACTATTCCTAATAGTTTTGTTGAAAAGAACATCTTTGATTATGAATTGAAGGAACTAATGATCTTAATTAAGCAAAAAAAAAGAGAAGTTATTATATTTATTTATTTATTTAAATTAATTTATAATAATATATTATTATTATCATTAATTATTGCAAGCAATCATAACGATTAAAATGTTATTATAATTATAAATATTAACATTAATATTTATTAAACAATTAATAATATTATCATTATATTATATTATTATTACCTAATAAATTTTAATATTTATAATATAATTAATTTATCTAGTAAGTAAACTAAGTTAATTTGGTTATTTGCATGTAGGTTGCAACTACATTGGTTGCACTTGCAACTAAATTTTTTATCCCATATTTTTTGCCATGGATTCCAAATGTGCACACTATATAAATAAATGCATTTGACTTGTTTACAAACCAAGTACCAAATGCCATTTGGGATGGGCCAATGAAAGAGGCTCAACCCTAAAGGCTAAACCCAAAAACAAAATTGGACTATTTAAAACCTTATCCTACCTACCTATCTCCTACCTACAACAATGTACCTACCTCCCTACCTACCTATGACCTACCTACCTACCTCCTTACTTACTTACCTCCCTACCTACCTACGACCTACCTACCTAATTAATTAAAAAATAAATAATCAATGGGCTTTTCAAATTGCCACGTGTCACCACATAATTGGCCTTCACAAATGGGCATGTGTCAAAATCCAATTCACATTTTATTACATGGCCAAGGTATTTTTAATTTATTAATAATGATGAATATTGAAATGATGTTTGAATGCCATGTGTCACATATAATTGAGCTTCACAAATGAACATGTGTCACCATGGGCAACCCTTGTAGAATAATGTAAATGTATAAAATATAAATTCATATTGTATATATTATCCACATACATATTGTCGTATGCAACTATTAGTTGTGTGCAACTATGGGGTCTAGTAGTTGCATGTGTTGCATGCAATTGAAAATTAGTTGCATACAACAGTTACAAAATGACAATTTTCTTCTAATGATCGCAACATGTGGATTTGGCAACTCAAGTTATTGTAACTTATTGACAAGTGCATTCAATTGATGATGATGATAAAGAAGGTTCTTCATTTGAAGCTTAATAACTTATAATGTACATTTCAATATAAAGGAAATACTTTTGAGGCTTTATTACACATGCATTTTTGTAACAGTTTACCCATAACCATTTTGTAACATTTATCCCAATGAAAATTTTGTAAAAGCTTGCCTATAAGACATTATTGCAATTAACTTTTTGTAACACTTGCCATTGTAAAGGTATAATTTGCACTCAATATGAAGCTATTACATATGTGTGTACATTTTCAATAACAATTTGTAATAAGAATGAAGGTAATGCAATACCCACATCATAATCCAATCATTCATTGTGTACATTTAACTGATATTGTAATACCTGCATCACGAAACCATCATTCATTATTTTTCATATAACTAAATGTGTAATACATGCATCATAATCCAATCTTTCACTATTTGCATTTTAACTAAGAGTATAATACATGCATATTGGGTTTAACCTTTCACTATGTCCATTTGATCAGGAGTGCAATACCTACATCACAAAGTCATCATTTACTATGTGCATGTAGTTGAATGTGCAATACTCACATCATAAACCAATCCTTTATTGTGTGCATTTAATTGAAATTATAATATCCACATCTTGGAATTAACCTTCACTATGTCTATATAACTATGAATGCAATATATGCATCACAAAACCATCATTTATTATGTGCATGTATCAAAATATGCAATACCTACATCATCAATCAATGTTTCAATATGTAGATGTAACTAAATATGCAATACCCACATCATAAACCAATGTTTCAGTGTGTGCATTTAATTGATACTATAATACCCACATCAAAAAATGTGTTTCATTTACACAACATCAATTCCAATACCCACATATGGACTTAATGTATTATTTACATTGGCAAGATAAAGGTAGCCTAAATGAAGAACAATGAATTTTTTATAATTCTTACATCAAAATATAAACCTTCATTATGTATGACCAAGTGTGTAATATTGGTTTTTTTTTTTGTAATCCTTCATTGTGTCCAATACTAAAACATGCAATACTTATATATTGGTTTCATAAGCAATATTATTATTGGTATAACTTGAGTGGAGGACAATAATGGAGTACTTGCATCAAGAAATAATCTTTAGTATGTAAATCATTGAACCTTTAATACCTTCATACAATTATAAAGCGTTCATTATGTACATGCATTACCTTTATGTTTCTTAATGTTTATTGTCTTTTATGAACCTCCATGCAATACTTGCATTTATTTTTTATGAGATACCAAACAAACAATACTTGAATTTGTGTTTTTTATAAACTCCCATAATGTCTACAAACCAATTCATTTATTTTGACATAGTGTGTTTGAAAATTCCAGGGGCAATCAATTATCATAAAATAAATTGTTTCTTCCTACAAATAAATTTAATGTAGCCCCATCAAACTCCATAGTTGGTGCAAGGAATTTCATTGTATCATACCATTCAATAAATGGGCAACAACATTTATCACTAACACTAGTGACATTGCAATTCCGTGCACAACCATTCTTATACTATTATATCAATGTATGGATAAGGGATTTCATTTGATGTTGTGGATATCCATGTATAAATCTTCAACAATTTGGACATTATCTTTTTATAAGTGTCTATATGCTTGAGCATGGATTCATGCCAATCTTTCATTTGGTTGATTGAATGCCCATGCCATCATCCACACATTGAAAGACCATTCCTAGGTGTGAAGATTCATTAGCTTGAATAAATTGAATGTTTCGGATATTTGATGCAACAAATTTCAATAATGATGCATCATGGTCACATAGTTGGACTTCACCACCTTTGCATTCATTGGTGATCTCTTACATTGCATCTTGTAATTAAACTAATGTTTTCTCCACGGGTGAAAGTGAGCTTTCAAGCTCAATCATTTGTTTGAAATTTTATTTGTGTAAGGGATGTTGACATTTATGTTCATGAGCCCACCAATGTCAATGATTCTTAGTTCTTCAACTTTATGTTCATTATCTTCATCATTCAGGGCTTTGTCATCAAGTTGCAAATATCCTTGGGTCTATAAACATCACTACAGGAAAACATGGTATTATTTGACTAAAAAACTAGACCAAAACCTAGTCATTTTGACATTTGGTCAATTTTGACCACTTGCTCATACTGGTCAAATACATTTTGACCATGTCCAATTCGATTGGTGGTTTTTTTAGCTAACCATAAGATGATCTTTTTGATTGGTCAAATTAGGCATGACCACAATTGGGTTTTTAAAACCCAAACTTGGGAAATTATTAAAAAAATTTAAATGCAAACATCCAAAGTTGGGCAATTTTGTTTTAAAAATTCCTTAATGCCCAAACCCAGTTAATAACTAAGAATCAAATGCCTACCTGACATTGGTAGAAATGTGTCACTTCTATTTGGGGGGTGAAGGACCAAAGTGTTTTTATTTAATGAACAAATTAAAGTGGTCCATTATCACAACAATAAATAAATAAAACTTGAAATTTGAAATTCACACATAATTAATCAGTATGGATTGCATGTAAATATATTCACTAAAGGTATATAATTTATATGCTTACATACTTGACATTGGTCCTTGCAGAGAGCCATGAGAACTTTCACATGTGAATTCATCTTAGCATTTTCGCACCCACACCTTCAACCACATTCCTTGCTAAACACCTAAATTACTTACATGTGGCAAGCCACACACTTGGTTAGTTCTAGCATTCAATTTGTCTCATGAACCTATCAAGATTTGGGATTTCACAATCTAACCATGGTTTTATCTATTTCAAAAATTTAGCCCATCGAAGAATTTTTTGGGGCCCCCTTCCTAAAACCCTCATTCCTCACACCTTGCAAATTGTGAGTGATGTCAAACAAGGAGTCGAACCCAACCCAACACTTAGGTTCATAACCTAATCCATCATGAGGGTTGCCCTATGATGGTCCATACTTGGTCCCTGACTAGGAAAGCCCCTTCTCTTGAGGGGTCGCCTAGAAAGGTGTGTCAAGAACCTTCCCTATTAATATGAATTTCTATTGAGTGCATGTATGTTACTTATATTATATTCCCCAATGAGTGTATGCAACGAACTATTGTTCTATCACAAAATTTTATTAATAGGGTATTGATGATTGCTCATTGGACATGCTTTTGATAGGAAATAGTTTTGACCTTGTCATCCATTACAACTTGTGTCATGGCTTTTACAAAGTTTTTTTCAATTTCCCATATTTGCTCATTGTCAAAATGAATAAACAATTTTTACACTTTAAGCCTTAGAATAATAGACACGACATATCAATAGCCATCAAAGCAAGTAAATAACTCTACCTAACAATATAAAGATCTACATGCACCTCTTTTCATGAAATTCTTTATTTTAAAATTTATTGTTTGGGAAATTTTTGAGAAATACTTGGAAAATGTTTTCAGTTTGGAATGTGTTTTCTGCACCAAATTTGCAACTTTTCAACAAATGGAAAAAAAGAAGAGAAAGAGGCACAAAGCTCCAGTAGGCTATGAATTTCACAAGTTTTAAAACCTTTTTGGTGTTAAATGTGTTTATTTTTCCCAAGGTGGTTTTTTTTCCATATTCATAGAATATAGCCTTTGGATTGCACACTTATTTCAAAATATTAGGTGTACATTAAAATATAGAAGGCCATTCAAATTGTAGCCATCTATTGCCCATTAGATAACATCCCCCAAAAACAATACATGTTGTGGTGGAATGTGCACCATATTAGGCTGGCCCCTGAAGTGGTTAATAGTGCAAGCCTCAAGATTGAAAGTCTTAGGATTCCCAACCTTTAGTAGCCTTTGTCCAACACTTGTAACACGTCAATAGCTCATGTAATATTAATACAACAAGTAGCTCATCACATAATGGCTCTGCACATTGTTATATGTCAAGAAAATGAACATTATAGGCAATGAAATCATGGGACATGGTTAGGTAATTTAAATGAAAAATGAATAGGTTTATGATCTATCTAAAAAGCCTTTGCCATTCCTAATACACATTGTTCTGATGTATTGTTTGACCAAATGTGATCTAGTTATGAACTATACATTGTTGTGTTTTCTTGAAATTGAAGTTTCATTTATAAATGTCTTACTTCTAAAGTTTTTTTTTGGGAGCACATCCACATTAAAATCCCCTAAAACAACTATTGGACAAATAGTGGGAGATTTTGATATTAATTCTTGAAATGTAGATAAAAAAATTGTTAAAGATAAAAATGGGGGCTTGTAAATTGCAATGGTGTGAATTGTTCAACGAGTGTTGGTATTGAAGGATGTAGCTATGAATTCTAATCCATACATAGTTACATATTCACATGAATCAAGTACAATACTTCTATCACATAATAACATGGTTCCTTGGATTCCATATATAACAATTGAATTGTATTTTGAGTGATTTAAATATTGATGTGAAGATTTATTTTGAGTTTTGACTTTAGTTTCATTCAAGCATAGAATATGAGATGTCTGCAAATTATAATATGTTTCAATATTTTGAAAATGAAGTGATAAAGATCTTGTGTTCAATGATAAAATTATTGTGTGTGTTTGTCTAAAAGGTTGCAAATATGGTACACACAATTGCCATTGAGCTATTGTTTTTAAATATTGCATTTCATTTGAAACGCATTTGTCAACTTTAAAGTTTGCTTCAACTAAAGGTGCAAGTAAATACAAGTTTTATTTTTCTTTTACACGAGATAATGTTATGTAAGTTAGTCCATGACAATGTATTCCACTAGGATCAAATGCTAAAAAATCAAGAGTTAAACCTTGAAATCGATGTGTTGTATGTGCTATAGTTGATTGTATTGGGTATTGAATACGCATGATTAAATGACTTGAATTTGCTCTAACTTGTATCTCTTTAGAAATTGGTTGTATCGATCTCCATGTGTTCATGAATGTGGGTTGTGTATAAATGTCAATTTCATATTCTAGTTGCAGATCATGCTTTAGGATTATTAAAACCAATCCATACGAGGGATTCATTATTTTGCAACTTGGTGACATATTGGAAAACCCCATCAGCTCCATTGAATAATTTGTCATGAGTGGCATAATTCCCAACACATAGTTCTATTAACATTCCAATTTTGATTTGGATTTTGGAATGCAAACCTTCTATTTGTGATAGGTCATTTTTTAATTCGAAATGTTTGGGGCATGTGTCATGGCGTTGGTTATCAACATCAAAAACATATTTTTGTCTTTTAGTGTTTTGAAAAATGAAATCATTTCTTTCTTTCGTTGATTTATGTGTGTAATACATGTAAGGAAATTTAATTCATTTGGAGGTGGACGTCAGCAAATGTGATTTAGTAATGTAATGTCTACAAGATTGTGGGTTGTAGTTCAAAATCTGTTGATGACTTCAATAAATTGGTCATCAGTTTGACACATGACTTGGGTGAGTTCAAAACAATGAATGCAGTCTAGCCAAAAATTAATTGCTAAAACATCAATGCTATCAAACTTTCTTTGGAACACCCAATTATTTTCAACAAGAGGTGTTTGATATAAATCACTAGTTATTATGACATCCATATTTCCAAAGAAATGATTATGTGTGTGTTTGATGGATCTAAGACAAAGGTCGATAAAATAAACTATTCTACTACCTATAAGAGAAACTTCATTTAACACCATAAGTTGTAGTTCGTCATAAGTTTTTGATAAGGAATCGAACCTTTTTGCTAACAAAGATTGTAAATGTTTGTAATTTAATGGAAGGCTCAATCCTGAGTGGATAGTAATGCCATTCAATATTGAATGTCACTTTGCCTATGTACGCCATTAAAATTGCCTTTTGCTTCAAGGGATCAAAACTAAGTTTTCTATTATAATGTTTTAAGAAGCCCTGTATTAGAAGCATGAGTGTGAATGTTTTATTGGTACTTGCTCCTCCTTTGAAGAATAAATGTATTGGTTGATTCAGATGCATTCTTTTCATGTACATGTAATTGTCAAATATTGCACGTTGTTTTTTGTTTAATTTTTGAAGTTGAAAATAAAATTATTCATTTGGTATCAATTCATCTTTTTTTTCAATTGTGCACGAAATTATTGATAATGTACATTGTGTTTTTATGTGAAATTCACATCCAATATCGTAATGTTCAATTTTTGTGCAATTAGTGATGGGTTTGGAAGAAATTTTTTCATCAACATCGTCAAATTTATCCATCCAAATGGTATCATTATTTACTTGTGTGAGGTCATGTGCACGTAATTCAAGATCCTCCCAATTTTCTAACCCATGCACATCTTTTTAAAATTTATAGATGAACTTTAAATGTATATCATTTATTGAACTTTCATAAGTGTTATATGCATCATGCCATGATTCATGATTTCCAAGTTGTGATTCTTCTAAAGTAGTGAATGGATGGAACAACATTAATTGTTATTGATAGTAGTTTTCATGATTTCGATGTTTATTGTAATTAACATATCGAATAATTAAAAGAATGTATCTTTTTTTTAAATCATGATTATTTTAATTGTAATACACTACAAATTCACTTAAAGCTAAATTGTGTAATGTTTCAGGATGTTCCAAATATTTATTAATCACAGATTTTACTTTGATGTCAGTGGAATCTGGCAATAAACTTTTCAATGTTTTGTTTTGTTCGATTTAAGGACAAATGCACGTTCAAATGAAGGCGATGTATTAAAAATGAAAATGATCTTGAGACATGATAAAGAGGTAAAAATAAAACTATATAAGTTATTATTTGAACAGACATCTATTGTGCATTAAAAAAACATTACCTAATTTTCTTACACTTAAATTTGTGTCAACATTTTCATTTTCAATTTTTTTAATAATGGTTTGAAATTCATTGGTGATAATTTTGTCAATTTTTGTGAAATATGATGTGTAATAACTTGCTACAACATACGGGTCAAGAATGAATTATATGTCAACATTCGCTTCCCATCGGGCTATAACTTTTATTACATAAGCATTTTTTCTAATGTCTTTAACGTGTCTCTTAAAAAAAAAAGGGGGTTTTGTCAATCTGTTACACAAATAATTGTTATAATTGGGGAAGTTTAAGTTTAATTGATTAAAAAAAATTTCAAATGAGATATCAACTCCCATTTGCATATTATTTAAGGTTTCAAAAATCTTATTCGCAATGTCCAACAATTTTTTTCTTTTGCCAGATGATAAAGTTTCTTTTGATGGTTCTAATATTTTAATGCAAGACATAGGTGGCAAAGGATAATGAAATTAATGAACAACTTGGTTTTTTTCTACAAGTTTGTTTATGTTTATGCATTTGCAAATCTTTCAAATGTAAAGGAAACAATGAGTTATTAGATATTACATATTTGTTGACAAATTGTTCGATAGTTTCATTACTATCTACACCGTACATTGGGCCATTTTTTATCCACAACAAACCATGATCATGTTCACTTCCTCTATTTTGAAATTTTGTTATGAAATGAAAATCATCAACTTTACCAAAAATGGATGAATCCTTTTTCAAAAGGTTACGAAATGCAACCATTTGATGATCATAATAACGTGCGCATGTAATTGGATCAGACTTGACAAGATATGCAAAATGTTTAGATTCAAGTTCATCGATTTTTTTTGGAATTTCCATATGAGTCTTATTCAATGTGTGTAAAGCTAACATTAATGTAATCCATTTACTCTGTGCATCAGTGAAAGAAAGTTGGTGGACCCAATTGACGTATCATGGCAAATGCATCTCGTTGAAGTTTCGACAAATAATCAAACAACATTTGCAAATGTGGTAAATCGCAATACCCTAATCATAACACAATAATTTATCTAAATTAGGCTTACTTATAAGATCTTCAACTCTCTATACATGATCATTTAACTTGCCTTTATGTATTCTGATCCAAGAGGCAAATTTGACTTGTTGTATAATTAAGAACTTTAATGGCCTCAAAAATTAAGTTTGGTATGTATCTAGCAAATTGATGATCTATATGCATGAGTTCCCATTGAGCAATATCTTGATACTGAAATTTGGCCAGAATTGAAGGTTTTCAAGACATTCCAAAAAATAATGTGGGATAATTACATTTTTCATTATTTTGGTCTTGGAAAAGTCCAAATGATTTGTAGTCTTGATTAGGGGCCATTGTAATAATATTTTCATCATTCATAATTTGATCAAGCGATAAGAAATTTTGAACCAAAGTATTTATGGCAAGCTTTCCAATTATTTCCTCAAATTTATCTGAATTTTGTTCCATGTCTAATTTTGTTTCTTGCAATGTGTTGAAATAATTTTTACTTTGTTGAGTTTTTGCAATGTTAAACATGTCTTCCCACATAGGTTTTATTGAAATTTTTGCATTTATGTACAATGGAATTTTCACAAATTTTCTCAAAGCTACCATCACTTGGTTAGGCTGAATGTTTCCCGATAGATAAAGGGATTTGTATTATAATCTACATTTCAAAATAAGACCAATTGTGGCTTCATCATTTAGCATGTGTGGTAGTATATATTGTGTTCTATTGACATTGGCTAGTACATTAATTATACTTACAAGAATTTTAAATTGTCCACACCCTTCAACTTGCCATATTTGTGTGAATGCTTGTCATGGAGCTATTAGTCTTTCTTCTAATTCATATGTTTGACATTAAATTAATGACAAGATTAGTTGAATATTATGAAGAATTAGATATTTAAATTCTTTATTAATAGCAACTATGTTTGTACAAGTACAACACACAAACAAATTACCTAATAATTCAAGTTGTGTTGTTTCCAAACTAGATACATACTTTGCTAATTGTTGAGTTCTTTTTTAGTAGGATGAAAGGTTTGCGATTTGAATAATAGTCTTTCACAAGCAACACATTCATGTATTGGAAATTTTTTTATTTTATCTTTGTATTCATTAATGTGTCTTGTTTCTATATTTAAATATATTTTTCTATCTATTTGTTTTTTATTTTTTGATTTAGATTTGTTTGTTTTAAATTTCAACTTAGTATGAAACTTATTTTTTACTTTTTCATCCAAACTTGATGTTTTAATAGCACAATTGTGTTCATCAATTGTAAGGAAACTTGATTCATTGTGCATGTGACTTAATTGTCTTTCTAAATTTGTTTCTGTTATATTTTTTATGATGTCCTTAATCTTTTTAGTTGACCATGTATTTTTGTGTATTTAACATTGGATGTACATTATGTTTGTAAAAGATGTCAGTAATTGTTTTGAAAGAACAATGATCATGTATTTTCATAAGGTATTCTAGTTTTTCAATATGTTCATGTTTCCATTTAAAGTACATATTCTATTTTGAAGTTTTTTTGCATGTTTTTGTTGAAATTTTCATAAGTTGTTTTTGAAGCATTAAATTGTCATGCATTAGAACATTACTTGTGACATGCAAAATAATGGGGGTAGGGAATTCATCATTAGATTTCATGCCTACAATATCATGACTCAAGTTTGGATTATATATGTTTGATTTACAATCATCATTACCTAAGTTTTTTGTTAAACTAATTTTTGCACTATTGTTTTGATTTCATGTATCAAATATGTATCAATATTTTTTCAATGTTAAACATCATATCATAATCACTTTCTCATTAATAAATAGGTTTGGTTACCTTTTCACTCGTGAAGAGGGACCAAGATGTCAAGACCATCCTACCATGAATGTTCGCATCTCAAGTAATCATTATAAATGCCATAAGTGAAATGAGGCCAAAGCCATGGATTGTGTTTAAAAAAAAAGTTGCAACTTAATTTGATAGGTTGCAAATTGAAATAAATGTGCAAGAGGTGTGCAAACCTATTTTCATGAAACTCGCAAACTCCATGGTTCATAAGATATTTGGGATAGAAACATGGGGTGTGGGATTGTTAGCAAGCACAACTATCTCCATCTTGGAAAAAGATGATGATTTGGTTGTGTTCATTATAAACAACATGGTGGCTTATGCCAAAGAAATGTGTGTGACATTGGGACCTTAAGCATGAGAAACATGGACCCTCCAAGGTGAGGCAAAAAAAAGAAATGTAAGCAATTACCATGAATCACAAATGATTCATGGCTAGTAAGTTTGCAATTTTTTTGTTGCTAATCTATTTGTACATCTTTTGGCCTTGTTGTGATTTTTGTAAAAATTAATATTGAGTTGCATATGTACGATTCATGATACCGCAAAAGAAGAATCTGGAAAAGAGGTAGTGTGTCTCATTTTGAAGACTTGAGCCATGTACACATCCACTAGCAGAAATCATGTCATTTGTGGCCGGTCACTATGCAAATGTGTGCAATTAGCTGTCATTTGCAATTACATTGGTCGTGTGTGCAACTACCAAATTGATATAGTATAATTTTGGGCCATACGGTTGTGTGTGCAACTAATGTGCAACTAACATGCAACTAGTAGTGTACAAAACAGACACGTGTCATAAAGATCATGACCTAAGCTAATACATACCTACATTAATATACTAAATATATCTACTTAGGCTATGTATAGTAGTCTTATAGCTTTAGTAATAAGGTTAAATTCATATTAACTAATGTTACCTAAGGCAAAACATTGGCTAAACCTAGGCTAAACTCACATTAATCAAGGTTAAACTAACTATGAGATTAAACTAACTTTGCTAAACTAATATTGGCTAAATTACTTTTCATTAAGCTAATTATAAGACTAAACTAACGTTGGTTAAATTAACCATGGAAAAACTAATTATGATGCTAAACTAACCATGGCAAAACTAATTATGAGGCTAAACTAACCATGACAAAACTAACTATGAGGCTAAACTAACCATGGCAAAATTAACTATGAGGCTAAACTAACCATGGCAAAATTAACTATGAGGCTAAACTAACCATGGCTAAATTAACTATGAGGCTAAACTAACCATGGCTAAATTACTTTTGCACTATTTCTAGCTATAGGCTACAGGTTTGCAAGTGGTTGTAGGTCTCAAACATGTTTTTTTTTACTTGTTCAAACTCAACTCTAAGGTTTGAAAGTTCTTGTAATGTTCCTGACAAAGTTGTGGCATTTTGAGTAACTTGCTTTAAAATCATGTTAATTTGTCTCAAATTTTTTATGGAATGATTCAAAATTAAGACAAGTTGAAATTTAGAAAACTATGGATTATCCATTTGTACAAGTTCATTAATAGGTTAACCAAATTGGAATGATTATATAGTTATAGTTATAGGTTCTATAATGGAAATTACAAGTTTAACATACACAACATGTTCAACTTGAATGTTGTCAATTACTTGGTCTATGTTGGGTTTAGGTTCTTCCTTAATGCCGCTTTACGTAGTTGTTGCATCAAGTTCTTCTCCTCCTACACCTCCAATCTCATCTAAACAAGTTCGCTCCTTATCCTCTTTTGAATCATTAACCGATGATCCAAAAGTAGTCCTGGACTTTTTTCTTGGTGGTGAGGTAATAAGGCCTAACCTATCCCTTGGTGTAGGTGGTTCTGTATGTATTTTTAGTCAATGGGATTGATGTGTGGGTAAAGGTGATGTTGTAGTTGAGCGTGTTAATCTTTTCTCTTTCAAGAATTGTTCCCTAGTAATAGGTTCATGTGAAACTTGTCACTGTTGTATAACATGGTGCTATTGACTAATTGGTGATACATGTTCTTCTGGAGTTGTTGTTCTTGGTGAAAGCACCTTAGATAAAGGGAACCACTTCCTAAATAAAATGTCTAAGATAGGCCCTGAATAGTAATTATCTACTTTGGCTTTGGTAGAAACCGAATTAACTGTTGTCTTTTTCGATTGTTCCAACAAATTAATTCAACTAGTAACTGGGTTAACACTATAGAACATTAGTTAACAAGTTGCCCCTTGTTGAATATGTCAAAAGTAATAACAATTTGGTTGCTGAAATAAGTTAACCTTTCTCTTTGATATATAATTTGCAGAACAGTTACAAGTCTTGCATGAAATTCCTCTTTCATGTGCACTACATTCCACTGCTCATTTTCAACAAAAGCATGTGGTTCTACAATTTTTTTTAAGGTAGTTTTGGCTTCTTCAAAAGTGTACATTAACAACATTTATTGCTCCTTCCTTGGAAATCCCAAGTTGCTCATGAATTAATACCTGATCAATGATAATTTCTTGACCACGTATTCACCTTAGAACTCTTCCATCTTCCGTTGCTTCCATGGTTCATAGGAAGTTTCATAACATGTCTTCTCTTAGTGTTGTCCATTGCATGTTGAACAAGCTTTCCAAACTAACTTGTTTAACCCATTTGAGTTCGTTGGAATCCATTTTATCCACTGCAACATCTTTTGGCTCTCCTTTGCCTTGGACGTTCATTTCTTCTTAATAGGTTTCTCAACTTGTTCTTTTACAGGCGTTTTTTTTTTCACTTCATCATAGTTCTTGTTCCTAATCTTGGGCATTGAAGAATAATGTTGGAAATAGGTCACTCTTTAAAGAGTTCTTGGAGAAATGCTTCTCCATTGCTCATAGGTTATTGCAACTCTTTCTCCTCCATAGGTTTTGATGCAAGAACTAATTATGGTTGTTCCTCAACGACAGGTTGTTGCAATTCCTCGTCTTCCATAGGTCCTAATGTAGAAACTGATTCTAATTATTCCTCAATAACAGGTTGAAGTCCAATTTCCACTTCTTCTTTTGAATCTAAAATAACAATAACCTGCAATGTTGGTTTTTTTATAAAAGTAGTGGTTCTCCTTAAAAAATTTAGTGTTGTTTCAATTCCTTTTCCAAGTCCCTACTTCTCTATTCTTGCTCAAAAGTTCAAATATCTTTTGTTGTAGGTGTACGTGAAACAAGCGGTTCTACATGAATCACTTTAATTAATCAAACCTATTCCGTTCTCTTTTTCTCACGATCAATATGTTCCCTCCTAAAAGCTTCAGCTTTTCTTTCAACCTCCTTCTCTCTTGCTTCTCGTCTTAGCTTTTCTAAAACATTCTCACTCATGGCCCCTATTTATAGGGAAAAAAAATTGAAAATAAAGAGATAGATTGAAAAATGTGACAATTTTTTATATTGCTTCATGTAAAAATGACTCTATGGCTGTGAATGGACACAACCTTTAAGGTTAGAAACTCAAGAAAAGTAGACATCAATAAGTGCCTTTCCAAACAAATCATTTGGATCATTATTCACTACTACATTATTATCTTGAATAGGCATATCATGATAATGATGAACAAGCACATATGTTGTTTTAATGTTGCTAGGTGTCAAATGATTACTAACCGGTTCAAATTCTACAGGTTGAAAATCTTCAAGTTCAACTGGTAATGGTACAAGTTCTTTGGCTTGAATAGGTTCATAAATGACCAAGTCACTAGGTTTAACCAATAAAAGTTGCAAGATTTTGTCTTCAATGAACTTGTATCACTTAAACTTGTTGATGTTGACAAGCATTAGGTTAAGATCAAACTTATCAATGGTGACAAGTTAAATGGTATTATTAAGCAAACAATATTGCATCCAATAAGGTCCAAACCATCGTCTCTAAAATTTGGGAACAGGTTTAAAAACAACCCCTAGAAACCATAATACATAGTCTCCAAATTGAAACTTGGTTTCAATGAACCGGTTTTGTGACCACAATGATCTATTCCACTAGTTAGAAGCAACTAGATCTTGCACAATCAACATGTTTTCCTATAATTTCTTTAATTCATATAGTCAACTAATTAGGACTTTAACAGGTTGTGGATCTTTGTGTTCACCGGGTCTACATGGTAATAAATATTTTATAGGTAATAATGGGTGTAACCCATGCACCAGTTGAAAAGGGGTATGACTGATTCCAATTTTGTAGGTAATTCGATATGAAAATAGGATTGTGCACAGGTGCTCATCCAATCATTTATATTTTCATTAACCAATTTGGTTAATAAGGTTCCAAAAACCTTATTTGTAGATTCAACCTATCCATTTCCTTGTGGATAATAAATAGTAGAACTAGTATGTTTAAGGATGAAATGGTTAGTAAGGTATTTGATCGCATCATTGATAAAATGGGTACCTTGATCGATCGCAATGGTTAATGGACATCCAAATTTCATAAAAATGTGTTTGTATTGAAACTTGGTGGTTACTACAACAATGTTGGTGTGGAGTGCTCATGCTTCCACCCACTTTGTTGCATAATTAGTAGCTACAGAATGTATTAGTTGTTTGACAATCTGCTTATAGGTTTTAACATGTCCAATAAAATCCAATCCCCATTTTTGAAAGGGTTCTTTAGGTAATGTGGTAACCAATTTGGCCAAATTTTGGGTCAACAGGTTACATGTTTTTTGACATTGATCACAGGTTCGATAGTATTCATGAATGTTTCAATTCATCGTTCACCACCAATAACTAGCATCTAGGATCTTTTGCACAATAATATTAGAAGAGAAATGCCTTCTTACAAACGCCTCCATGTAATTTTTACAAAACTATGGACACTTGTTTTGGTTGCAAAACTTAATGAAACTTGTTATCTTGTCCAAATTTGTATAGTACTCCTTCTTGAAGCAGAAATGGTTTAGCCCCTTGGGTTAAATACTACCTTTGGGATGTTGTAAGTCTTTTTGGCATCACTCCTTTTAATAGGTACTCATACACATTTTGTAACCACTAAGGTTGTAAGGTAAATAGGTGAGCATCATGAGTTTGATCAAGTATTCCAACAAGTTCAGTATGATTGGGTTGTCTACTCAATACATCTGCCATTAAATGGGATTTACCAGGTTTATAAACAATTTTGAAATCATAATCCAAAGATAATAGGAGTGATTTAGCTAACATCCTAGAAACATGTGGCTTGTTAATTAAATACATTAAAGCCATATGGTCCACATAACAAGTAAACATGTTGCCTAACATGTAATGCTTAAATTTGTGTAAGGCATAAACCATAGTTAAACCGTGTCTTTTTGTAATACTATAGTTTCTCTCAATAGTATTAAACAATGTTGATGAGCACATAACAAGTTGATCTATTTTACCTATTAGGTTTTGGGCCAATATTGCCCCTATTGCTAATTGAAATGCATTAGTGTGAACATGAAACTCCAATTCCTAGTTAGGACTAATAAATATATGGGCTTGAATGTACCGATTTTTGATATCCTCCAAAGCGGTTTAACATTTAGCAGTCTACTAAAAAAATTTAGCTTTTCTAAGTAACTTGGTGATTAGTGCCATATTAGAGGCAAAATTTCTAATGAAACATTCGTAAAATTGGGCCATTCCAAGACTTGAATATCTTGGGGTGTTTTAGGCACTAGCATTTTGACTAAAGCCTCTATCTTCTTAGGATCTAGTATTTTCCCCTCTGTAGAGACTATAAATCCTAAAATAGTTCTAGAACATACCATAAATGCACAATTTTTTGGATTCAAACTAATGCCATACTCTCTGCATTTTAGAAAACATTTTAAATTTTTTTCCAAATGAATGAGCAAGTCACTAAAAATAGTAAAATCATTTAAAAAAATCTTCATGAACACATCAATGTATTCATGGAATGCTTTGGTGCCCTTTGATAGGTAGGCAGTCCATTTTTGACCCAAAAAGGCATTACAACCCATACAAAAGCCATCATAAAACTGTCTTCCAACTTTTGCTTCTTATTTTGAAATTTTCATTGCATTTTTCCTTATTATTAATTTGGATTTGGTTTTCCAATCCTTAGTTCGTTTCATGTTATTGAGATGAATGTTTTGTGTTATCAAGTTCACATACCATACTTAAACTTTCTTTTTGTCATGGGCTGTTCATCCCCAACCCTCATAAATCCTTTTAGGTACCGGGGTGTGTAGGTTCAAGTACTATTGTTGTCAAAGACAATAGTTGCTAAGCATAAAGATTTTGAAAATAGTTTTTTTCCTTCATAATATTTTGCATTATGTTCATATCAAGCATTTCAATTCAAAACTTGTAATAGATCGAGAGCATTGCAGTGTTATGCATATTGTTTTCCCTAACATGCTTATGTAGTTTGAGGCAAAATTTTTTGAGGTGTAGAAGTTCTAGCATAAATTTTTGTATTAGGGTGTATAAGTTGTGTTGAACCCAATAGAATAGTGATCATGATGGCGTCCAAAACCATGGAAAAATTAGGGGTTAGCATTGGCATAACACCCTAACCAAGGAACCTTAAGTGAGTTTCCATCTTTTTTCCTTTCATCCATTTAGTTTTGTGTGGTTGGCTTTGTAGATTTAAGATTATTGCCATGTAATAGTAGACAATATATAGCAAATGGGGCTTGTGTTCCCAGTAAACCTCTTGCTTCATGGCCACCAAATGTCCCATGTCACCTATTTTGTCACATTTTATTGAACTTTGATATTCCCATCACCCATTTACCTTTTCACCTACCACCACAAACTTAATATCCACCCCATCTCCCATGCAAATCACAAACTACCCACCAGCCCCCCGTACCATTATAACAAACCATGCACCACCTACTAGTTCATCCTATTGGTCCTTAACCTTTCATGTAAATGTGGGGTCCCAACCCTACACTTTCCCAAACCCTCTTCATAATGCACTTGTAGGACCTTTTCCCCCTTCCACCTTTTTAGCCTTTACAATTGCCAATGATCAGACCCCCCAACCTACCCCCATTTCCCCAACACACCCGCAATTTTCACCTAAATCCTTTTGTCCCACCTATGGGCGTCAATTTACCATTCAAAGGTTAGCTTATCACCTATGTTCCTGCCATACATCCAACTCATCTAATCTAAACCCATATGACCTTCCCAATTCAATATCTTCCCTTACTCCCATCCCACTTGCATAAGCTTGGGCTTGGGTTTCAACATTGGATGTCCTTGAGTCTTTTTATTTAAGTTTTTGTCATCTTTGATTATAAAACTTAATTTCAACCGTTCTATGGCGTGATGTACAAATGACATTTTGTTTTACATTGGATAAGCTGGTACAAGACCCTTATGATGTGGCAGTTTGGCATTTGCTCTTCTTGTTACCCCAATGGTGTCTTGTTTTGCCCCCTTGTGGTAGGCCAACAAGGCACGGGGAAATGCGAATCCAACTCAAGTGTTTTTTAATAAGCGATTAGGAAAACTTGCAAGAAGAAATTTTTTTATGAATTTAAGCTTTGGTAGCAAGTCTAAACCCCATGCTTCTTCCCCAACTTGATCTTATAGTTCATAAATGCCTTCTTCACAGTTTAGTTCTTGGACATGCAAGGGAATATTTTCATACAATTTGCACTCTAACACCATTTTCCCCCACCCCCACCTCCTTCGACACCACCTCAACTCTCACCACTTTACATCTTGAATTGGATGGCTTCTTTTTGCTTTTCTTAAAATACTACGAACTAGACCAGGACCTCAAGCTTTCATTTGATTCCTTTAAGTTTGCATTCCAATGTATGTTGCATTTAGTTATAAATGGTCCTTTTGGGATGGTTTTTTAAACACCTTTAGGACTATTTTCACCCTAAAGATTTCCTTAGTGGATTCCCATAATTGTTTCAACTTTGTTCCCATATCACATAAAATCACATTCCATGTCAAATTACACATGTGTTTATAATGACCCACCTCCTAGCCATGACCAAGCCCTCAAATGGAATTTGTCCCATTATTGTTGGGGAAACATTGTATCAATTCATAAGCCACATTTTATGCTTTCAATTTTGTAATGTTTTTTAACACATTTATGATTTCACTAATTTGGAATTGCCACCAAAGGTGGATGTGAAACAATAATTCATGGCATCAAATGCACCTTGGACCTTCACCATGATCAAGTTATTTTTTAACTTTGATGTGGTGAATGTTTCAATTCGATGTTAAGAGAGGTTATAATTCAAGAACTTCATGTAATAGGTGGGGAAATCATAGAACTCATCCCCTTTATTTGTGCATTTTATGGATTTGAATTTCCTTTGTTTTACAGTCATCGTAATCTTGAATGTGATGTCATAGTCATCCCATTTGCCATGGGAACTTGTCAAAATGATTCCCTAGAAAGAGCACTTTTCACTTTAGTTCATTTTAAGGCTTTACATTTTATAGCTAATTATTTCCTTTCTTTTCTATTTCCATGCATTGTAGATGACATTCACATCATAAGCCCCCCTTCGATTGTATTATTTGCATATGGACATTTCCAAACCAAATTTCATGCAATAGGTTTTTCTATCCAACCTAAAAAATGTGTGGCATGGTCCCCCTTTGGCTTGCCACCTGATTTCAACACCCCATTGCAATTTAACACCCCATCCAAAGGAATTAAAGTCTAAGGGGTTCCATTGGGCACTTCATCATTCAAATCATCACTCATCAAAGATGCCTTGCTAGAAGATGTTCAACATGTCCACCTTTTCCTTAAAATGAATGATGTTTAGGTAACTTTTGGAATTCCAATTCATTGTTTCATGCAATGACCATTGCACTTATTACAATGCACACCTCTTTTTTCCACCTTCATAGAATCCCTTGTTTCCTTTGATTCCTCCCTCCTTCAAGTGTTTGGGTGTTTTTTGGGTTTAGGATCCTTTAATAGCCCATAAAAACCTTCAGTTCATAAACAAACTTATTTTTCAATAGCTTTTAGTGGCATCGGCCTCATATTGACAACCACTATTGCCTCGACAAGCTATTTAAGGAATTGGGCCTTTGTAGCTTCAATCATAGTTGTTAGATTTATGGTCGATCAATGTCCCTTCCTTTTTGAAACCTTAACAATAGTTGAGAACAACATCTTCCCCTTTCAACAATATGTCAAGGTGGCAGGTGATCTTTTACCACTCGCAACATGTGCATGTCTTCCTCCCTTTGAACAATTCATCAGGCAACAAATGGTTTGACCTCAAGATTCCATTTTGAAGTGTTTGGACCATCATACCCTCTCTAACATGCTTTTCGAATTTGATCAAATTTCAGCCCTGGGGCGAACGCTTGGTTTACATTTAGACTAATGTTCCTAGCCTTTTGATTATCTTCTTTGATTTTTTCCATAACACTTGGAATGTGGCTTGGATTATCACATCCTTCAATTGTAAGTATCTTTTGATGCATGTGCTCACATCCCATCAACCCTATGGGTATCCATCTCTTATGTCACGCCCATGGCAATGAATGCATAGGAATCCATGATGCAGTTTGTGACACTTATATTGTTATTGCGCGAGATGTCAACTTCCATGTGGGACGAAAACAATTACATGCGCTTCCTTCAACCATGTCCAACTCCTCTTATTGACAAATCAACATTGTGCTAAACAAAAATGAAATTTGCACCTTAGTTGATGTTGTCATTATTGACCCAATGCGAACGAATTTATTTCATTGATCTTGTGCAACTTAAGGATTTGGTGCCTCCAATGTAGCTCACGCCAAAGAATGGAGCTATGGTGATCGACACCCCATTGATCAATTCCTCTTTCTAGCACTTGAGGTATTTGGGTGTTTACACAAACATGATGTGTTTTTACATAATTGTGTCAATGTTATTTGGAGCTTCAAAGGGTTAGAGGGTTGTCCTCTTTCTATCTTGGTTACTTTTCTTCGTAAAAAAATATCAATTACATTACAAAGAATGCAAGCATTCTCCATCTTAAGTTGGGTGGTAGTAGCAAGCCTAGCTACTTCCTGACTTTCACCCCTTCAACACACACCCCCCATTACCATGACTGACCTATTACATGTGGTCAGTTATTGAGATGGAGAGATTTTGACATTAGTTTGTGCTAACTTGACGTCATGTAAATTCCCCTTTTTCTTTTTCCTTTTAAAAATTCCTTTGTATGAATTCCCAATCGGCAATGTGTTTACAAATAAAGTTTTGCAAGGTTCACACACTAAAAGGGGCACCAGTTGGTTTGGTTTGTTCTGGACTGACTGACTGAACTCTCTATATTTGATTATTGTGGACTAAAAAGGGCATCAATTGGATTGGGTTTCTTCTGCTGGGGGGGGGGGGGATCCGACCAAACTTTATTGGGATTGAGCCTCCACTAATTAAATTACAAAAAGCAAGCTACACAGTGCATGGTGGTCTGTTGGTGGGCAAGAAAAGTAGAAATTGATTAGTTTAGCTTGAATGGCTAGTGAATCTATCTTGTCAGGCCGTGAGCCCTAGACCGAGACTCCATCACAAACCACGCGAGGTGGTGCCTGACAATGTGCACAGACTGGATGGCTGATGAATCTACTATCACACCGATGGATGCAAATTGGCTAAGGCTAGATCTTCAGCAATGTGAAAGTGTTGCACCCAGGTACACCCAAAACTAAGCAGAGCTCTGGCAAGGAAAGCAACATACTTAGGGTTTCATTTGGAAAGCATAGGGAGGCGGAGACTGATTCGTCTTTCACAGTGTTGTCCAAAGACAACGAGTTATCTGTAGCCGCTATATGAGCAGTGAAAATAACGAAAAATAGAGTGGTGAAAGTATCGGAAAATACTTTTGTTACACCGGAAATTGAACTCTAAACTGATAATATTGAAGCTCAGTACTAAACTCAACTGAACTCGGTGGGTTTATGCCTTGTGATGTTCCAATTCAATATTGTAAGGTGCCCTTTTCAGTTCAGAGATTTCAAGGGAAAAAGTTGACAAAGCGTCTGGACGCTGACCAAAGATTCCAGACAGGATTGGGCCTACTGGGAACAGGATTCTGAGAGAGGTGAACCTTCTTCATTGAATTTGAGTGTGTAGCCGTGGGCCTGAAAACCAATAAGGGTACAAGTTGATGGAGGCCCCCTAGCCCATCATACCACTCTGGGGTATCTTAGGTGAATACTAGTGTGGGCTGTGCCATTGGCCCAAGTGTTACCACGTCCTCAACTGATTTTTCCTTCCAAAACTTGGTTTTTTGGAATGTATTTGAATTTTCAGTGGCAAAAATCACTTAAAAATAAATATCTCCCACCATCTGAATCCAAATCTTACCAAATAAATTCCATTAAATCCTGCTCATCAAGATCTTTCCAACAACACCAAAGGCACACTCCAATTCCTCAGAAAGTCTTAGCTACATTTTAATTCAATTTAATTTTCAGTGACAAAACCATTCAATATTCAAGAACTTTTGCACCACAAATCCAAACATCATGGAACCAAGCCCATGCACCCCTCCTTGTGACAGCTTTCCAAAGACACCAAGAACACGATCTGAGGCATCCCAATTTGGTGGATCTCATAACTACAAAACAAAACAAACTACCTTCCTTCATAGGTATCTAGTTGTCACAGACAATAAATAAAATATGGAGTTACTAATCACTTGTCTACAATTTTATTTATTAGCTTCAAGCTTCAATCTCTCTATGAAGGAATGTAGTTCCTATGTTTTGTTGAGATCTACCAGACTCATCTCCTGAATGCCCAACACATCTTGCGACACTCTTGGTACCACTGAAAAGCTCTCAATGAGTAGGGATGCACAAAGGTGGTTTCACAATGTTTAGATCCATGGTGAAAGACTTATTGAATATCGAACAACAATATTTTTTTAAAAAATTGACAAAAGCAAAACTAAAACTTCTAGGGAAGTTGGAGCAAGCTCTTGAGATCACTTGGAGGTGATAAATTTTTAAACCTAAGGTGGGGGAATGTTGAACTTTGAGTAAATTTTGTTATTAAAAATTAAGTTAAATCTAAAATAGTTTCTTTTGACAATCAAGTTAAAATTTGTCAAGGTATTGTTTCACACTTAGGCAGATGGCACATGCCACACTAATCTATTTATTAAGGAAGGTAGTTTGTTTTTTTTGATTGTCATGTTGCCACTACCCCCCCCCCTAACTAGGCTCTTAATACCATTGAAAAGCCTTCAATGACATGAATTAGGGTGCACCAAAGTGGGTTTGTAATGTTTAGATTTGTGTTGGAAAAATATTGAATATTGATCAATATTGGCATTGAAAATTCAATAAATTAAAATCAAGGGAAATTGGGCCATACCTTTGGTATTATTGGAAAAAAATCAATGATTAGGAATTTATGGAGGTGATTTTGTAATTTGTAGACTTGAAGTGAGGAAGATATTGAATTTTCAGTAATTTTTATCATTATAAAATCAACTAAATTACAAAAATTGGTTTTGAAAGGAAAAATTATTGGGTAGTAAGCCAAAGGATGACGCATAAAAAGTGATGATCATCCCTAGAAAAATTTAACCAAATTTGGTTATAAATTAGATACATCATATGAAATACATAATTTAACGTTTCTTTTCTTTTCTCAACTTTTGGTAATTGAAAATTACAACCCTTTCAAAAAATAATTTTTAGTTTTTTTCTTTTGGCAAAAATTTATACAAAAAAAAAAAAAAAAAAAAAAAATAAAATTATTAATAAAAATAAAAATATTTAATATTAAAAT
>Ga0116229_10000031_pt1 | contig 117013 bp, 65 predicted proteins | sample S1TSphgellanicum_3_FD_87313 | JGI IMG/M metagenome (GOLD analysis project Ga0116229, IMG submission 87313) | Host-associated microbial communities from peat moss isolated from Minnesota, USA - S1T2_Fc - Sphagnum magellanicum MG | ecosystem: Host-associated > Plants > Peat moss > Unclassified...
ATATATATATATATATATATATATATATAGAATTTTAACATTCCTATTCATTACATTTATAAAAAAATTAAGAATGTCATGATAATTACTTCCCTTGAACGTTTTTCTCATGACCACTTTTGAAACAAGGTTTTTTTCTTTGATATAATTTTCAAATGTATTTGAAATGGTATTCTATATGTTTTTTTAATTAAATAATTCATTGAATGCTTCTGTTATTTACTTATGAATTTCTCAAATTTTAGCATTTGACTGTTGAACAAGCCATGACAATTAGGAATATAAATTTGTAGCAATTCCCACCATTTTTTACTTTAATAAAAACTTTAAGCCATATATTTTGGCATGTAAAAAACATGGTAAAAACAAATTATAGTTGTGAAATCATTTTGAGGAAAGGAGTACCCAATAATATTAGCCAACTTTAGTTTCTTAATTATTCTTTGAAGTGGTTTGTAACAAGTCCACCCAATCATACTTTCATCAGAAAGTCTTATTATATTTTGAAACTTAATTATTAAAAAAAAACCCATGGGAAGTTTAATTGTTAGGAAAAGTAGTTGTAGACACTTGTGAAAATAAACCCATAAATCCCATAGGTAATTATGGAAATTAAACTAACATTTGGTTCCCAACATTGTTGGGTAGATATCATCCTTTTGTGATATCCACCAGATAAGGATATCTGACCAAAATTATTTGTCCAAATTAGATATTTTAAAATACAATTAAAATATCCAAGTCAAATATCACATTTTCAAGTTTGTTTATTCCACCAAGATATCAATCTACTAGATATTAACAACTTGAATTTCACATATTTTGTAAGGAAATGTGATTAAGACTAAAAAAACAAAAAAGAAGTGAATACCAAAGGAAAAAAAGATGAACTATAAAAAATGAAAAAAAATACATGTCCACCATTTCATCTATATCAAAAGATCCGTCAAACTCTTCTAATTCTTCTTCAAACTTTACATTAACCTCTACAAGCTCCACCACATTGGTGGGAAAGGAACCTACCCCAAGGTTGTTTGGCCAATGTTTCCTCACAAAGATGAGTCTATCTAGATTATCTATTTACAAATGACATCTCTTAGTGGTTTGTAACAATACCAGCCAAAGAAAAGATCCTTTCTATTTATATCTAAGATCCAACTATGCCTAAGATTTGGTTAGCTAGAAAGGCAACTACAAGAAACATTGACTCATGTTTAGCCCATCCATCCAAAGGGCACGTGATGTCCTTTATATCAAAATATCTCTTAAATAGATCCACCTTTCATCTCACAAACTTTTTAGAACGTTCATTTGTCTTTGAAGTCATTTCAAAAATATCAAGGTTAAGGTTTTCATCACGTGCTCTTTCTACCATATATTCAAAAGTAACCAAAGGATGCAAAATTTGATGGGTCTTCAAAAGCATACGAAAAAATGTTTTGATCTTGTCATATTCCTCAACAACACCAACTCCTAATTCCTTACCAACAAATTTAAGTAGAAAATATTTTAAGTTCTTATATTTCAGATCTAACATTAGTGTAAACATATCATGAGCTTTTCTTTCATCAAACTTACTAAGAAAAGAAAAAAAAGCATCCAAAACATTACAAATATTTCTTTTGATGTTGGAAGTTAACAAATCCAACTCAATAGCAATTATAGCATTTTTTTCCATTCAATAATCTAAAAAAATGTTTGTTTCACTTGAAAAAATCTTGTCCATTCCAACCATATGGTTATAATCATAGATGCAACTAGTGTCCAAATCAATTAATTTTATGACTATAGTTAGGTTAGTCCTACATGTCATTTAATTCATAAATGTGTGCGGTTATACATGTGATTATTGTAGTCACATATACAACTACAGTATTGATATAACCAAATGAAGTTGCAAATGTGATTAGAGTTTGTGCCTATTACATGTTTAGATCGAAAAGTAAAATGAACATGTAAATTTTTCATCCAATATTGAATAGATCCTTGGATGGAGGAAAACCTAATTATTTTTGCAACTAATCATAGTTGTTTTGGCAATTGAAGCCCAATAATGTTTTCATTTACAATACCTTGATGATCAAAACATATGTGCCATCTTTGGAATTACAATATTTGTTTGATAATCAACTTGTGTTTAATTGATTATTGGTATATTGTATGTTTATTGATATTAACGATACAAATTATTATATTTTTATTAAATATATCTGAGTTATGATTTATTTATAAATATTATATATGATGATTCTTTAATCATATATTATACATATAAATTAAAATTTACTAGTAAAATTATAACATATTATAATCATAATCAAATATGATTTTTAAAAATCAAATAAAAGTTTAAATGTTTAAGAACTATACGGGTTGATGCATGGTTGGGTGGACCAATTTGTCACAAAACCAAAGTCCCTATTTACTCAAAAAATGATCACATATTTGGAAATTACAATTAGTTTACACTGGTTTTACATTGATTTCCTCCATATTTTTTCCATGTCATTAATGGCACATCTAGAGTTTCTATTTTTTTAAGCATCTAAACAAAAAAATCATAAAACATTTCTTCTTCCAATATGATATGGACTTATGAAAAAATGCTCCTAATTAGCCCATGCAAAAGTCCATAAACATAATTTTAATATTCAATTCATTATTTATTTTGTTATTGCACTTCTTTGCTATGATATTTTGTTAATTCCAAGTCCCTAACACACACCCCATCAATTAATGGATCGTAGCATAATCCACATAGAAATGGCAATCAAATGTGTAGTCTATAAGTTTTGAGTTCAAAAGTCCATGGCTTTTATGAGTTTAAAAAAATTATAAAATGATTTTGTGCTTATGTAGATATTCAAGTTAAGATCTTTACACCGAGTCCATTTCAATAAATTTTTAAACCTATGCAATGGCAACCACAAGGCAAAATTGGTTGGCATGATATCCAAATTGGTCCACCCAACCATGCATTGACCCATATCATTTGTTTAATCATAATTTTAGATAAAATTTAAATAATATATGTAAAATATAAAATATATAATTCCATAAAGTCCATTAATTATTAAATATGTTTTAGATTAAAATTTAAAATATAGATGAATATATGAATCATAAATCATATAGTTAATAATAAATAAAATATTTTAACTCTTTGCAATGTGATTAATATATTATCCATTCATAAAAATTAAATCTAAATTAATTATAATTCTTATATATTATAATCAGATTTTATAATCCATTTTAATGAAATGAAGGATTAAAATGTGGGAGACAAATTATTTATTTATTTATTATCAAAATTTAACCATAAATTATTTTCCATTTATAAATCATGTGTTTCAAAAAAAACTTTCAAATGAATCATGATTGAAATGTAATTTAATTCAACAAAATTCAAAAGAAACATTAATCAAATTAATGTATATTTTTGGAAGAAAAATATATTGAATAATGTACATCATTGAAATTATTTTAAGAATAAACTTTTAATTTTTTCCATTTGGACAAATATTATTAAGATATGAAATATCAAAACTAATGTTTGTGTAATGTTTAAAATCAAATATATGTCGAAATAAAAATTATAGAATGTGTCCCACTATATTTTCACATTAAGTGGGATGTTTGATGGCAAAGGAGTTGATATCTATCCATGGGGTTTAAAGAACAAACTTCACATGTGACATAATTGTGGTCAACAATGGTACATTGACCATATATACTTTATTTACATAGCTAAAACTTAGGTCCCTACCTAGGCCCACCTAAGTACCCAGACTAAATGTCCTATTTAGCTACCTAAATTGAATTTTTAGTGTAGCCTAAGTAGTGACATGTGTCAACAATTCATAGGATGAAAAACTATGAAGTTATCAATAATATAAATTATTATATTACATTATTTTCTATAAATATAAATAATTTATTTAATATATGTGATTTAAAATAATTTAGTAAATCATTTAAATTTAATTGGTTCTTTTAATGATGCTATATTTTATGTAGTTGTATATGTAGTTGCATAGTTTTATGATTAGTCAATGGATGAAAAATCCTTATAATCATAAGCAATATGTGACTATTGATGTGACTGTGCATGCCATGTGGAGTTTTTGGTGATTAGTTGTCTTTTGCCACTTATTCAAAGCAATTGGAAGGGTTCTAGTCACATGTGTCCGTTACAACTAAGATTTTGTCTTTCGTAACTAAAATTGTAATTGTTTATTTCCAAGGTAAAAACATGTTTATGTGTCTCAAATGTGGCATTTGAGAATTCACTTTTTGATGGACTAGGCTAAGTTTTTATTAAAAAATTTGCTTTATGGGGCTACAATTAGTGTGTAAATCTAACCACTTTATTAAACTAACATCTTAAATAAACCTAGATGTTTAATTTCAAATTTGGGCTTATGCATGTAGGATTGGCATTACATGTCTTGTTTTTTTAAATCATATTTCTTCCTTCTTGGTTTCAGCATCATGATTGAACTCTTTTATACAGTGTACATCATTCGTGTTGAATTGTGTAAAGCTAGTCTGGAGCTTACATGATTATTGTCTAAATTTATTATCAAAATGTTTCAAGCTAATGGAAGTAGATTGAGTGGACAATTGTAGGGTTAGGATGCTCATAGGCCAATCTATGGCAAAAAATCTAGGGACAAAACAATCTAAGGCAAAAGGTCTAAAGGTCATCTAGGTGTTGATCCATTGTATGGAAAGGTTTTTCATATTACTTCACAATGCTAAGTTTATTAGTTTGGATCATTTTATTGAGGTCTACGACTTGAATCATCAAGGTTGGTGCCCAAAGTGTCTAAAAGTTCATAAAGATCTTGAAGAATGTGAAGTTGAAGCATTCTTTGGTTCAGTTGTCAACAAGAATGGAAACAAATACATGTAGTGCGACAAACTTGAGCTGATAGTTCACATTGAACCTGTGGATGATTATACATTAGAAGACATGGTTGCCAACATCTTACTTGATTCCCAAATTGCAATGGCTAGAGGATTAATTTGCGAAAGGAAAGATAGTGTGATGAATTGGGCCTTCTTTGCAACTTTTGGATGAGAAAAGAACAAGTTCACAGGTTGCTAGTGTCAAAGAGAGGTTTTTTAGGTTCGAAACAAGTCTTAAATTTAAACTAGGAGGAAGTTAGAAATTTAGATGCAGAAGGAGAGTTGATGGAAAATGAGGTTCTAGTTGTTCCACCATAACCTTTAGTGGACATGAATTTAATGTTGGACACAATTCAAATGATGGAGTATTACACTTCAATTTGAAATTGGTTACCAGATGTAGAGATGTTAGAGAGTTGCTGCAATAGTAGCTTCAAATTAACAAGGACCTTATGACTCATAAGGTGCATATGGAAGATAAGCAAAAAAACATGAGGGTGGCAAAGGATGCATTGTCAAAACTTGTATTGCATCTTCAAAAATTGAAGGCAAATATTGCAAAGCAGGAAGTTAAATGGGATTCTCTACAAGATTACAATGAAAGTGCAATTACACCTTCAAAGGGTGTGTCCATAGGGGATGCAATTAAATCTTCAAAGAGTAAAAACTCTGAGTTAATTATAACCATATAAGTTTCAAGGAGTCCAAGGAAAGTAGATGCATAAAAGAATGTATGTGATGTGTTTGAAGAGTGGGCTATATTTGAAGGCCAAGCTAAATACACAACTACTCATGAAAAATCTTAACACTAGCCAAGGAAGTTGAATAGGCAAGAGATAAGTTTGATTGTTTGGAGTGGCAATGATGTGCTTTAAAAACACACAACAAGTCAATTGAGCATGGAAAAAAATGTTTTCTTGTCCACTTTAAACTTTTTTTTTTTCCAAAATGGCTTGGATTCAAACGACCAACTAGATGATGAGTGGAACATTTCTTTTGTGATTATTAGACCAAGTGGATTTTGTGGTAGGGTTTAAATGACATTTAACAAGCTAATGTGTTTATTTTGGATTTAGGACTATTGTTTTTTTTTGGGTCCTTTTGTCAAATAAACATGTTTTCATCAAAAGGAATTTTCAAATGAAAAATTTTGAAAAATTTTATTTGTTGTATTTATAGTTGCACCAATATGTCAATTTTTTTTACAATAAATTTTGAATAAATACTAATTTCCTAAAGTGTCTAGATCTTGCTAGATTTTTTGTTTCATCTTGAAAAATTGTCACAATTTCAAATCTTACCAAAACATGTTAACATTTTCAATTTTATAAACACAAAATCAAAAAAATATGAAAATATGAATGTTTTTTAGATGTGTTTAATAATACCCTATTGAGGACCAAAGAAATTGTATTATGAAAAACTAAAAGGCCTTTTGTGAAAATAGTTTTATTGAATGAAATTGTTAAATATCCTTTATTCAAACCAAACTTTGATATTGGAAGATTTTTTTGATTCACTTTAGATTTTTCAATATTCATATTATTCAATGAGCACAACTTTCCATGATTCACATGCCATCAAAGTGGCACCACATAGATAATTATAACAAGAATTACAAAAAAATTAACATTTTAACATCAATTTGGTTCATTTGAGTTCATTCACACCTAGTAGGAAGTTTTTACTTGCATGGGCCTACCAATTAACTTCTTGCTTAGCATATTTATCATTCATGGTGCATTGCGAGGCTTTTTTTTGTTTCCACCAAGTGTTTGGTGAAGGATTGCAATCAGGAGATGTATTCAAAGTGGTGGGAAGGTTCTAGGATTACAGAACCTAAGGAAAAGGTGGAAGTTCATGCAACACAGGGAAAAAAAAACAATAGGGCTCAAATTCTCTAAGGTGCACCAAAATCTTGTCACAACATCACCCTTTTCTATCTTTTTTACCTAGTCATTTTTACCATGTAAAGACACATTTATAGATGATTATGATGAAATCTAGAATTGTAATGGTTTAAAATATAATTCTTTTGAAAATTTTGATAATTTTTGATTCATTATTTTTTATGGGGATCAAAATATAAGGTAAAAAAGGACTATAGTAAAGACTAGGCCCTTTTTGTCCTATGTGGTACATCTTAAAGGATTTTCATCCAATAATCAACATTGTGATGATTTGAAGCACACCAATATTAACACCAAATGCAAGTTTTCTTCTAATTTTATTTTACATTTCATTATTTTTTGGGTTTGTTGAAGAATTGATCTTGAAATTTTGTGTAACTTCCTTCTATTAGTTGTCTTGAAAGTTGGAAGGAATTTTAAGATTCATTTGGGAACAATCATATGTTAAATTAATAATCATATGGACTAGGGTTAGCAATGCCTTAAACTTGGAATCCATTTGTTCATAGCAATGGAATAGGATATTAAAGTCTAATGTAAATTCTACACCATATTGTATTCCAAGTGCATCCTACAAGCTAGCATGGTATTCTTGTGGATTGTGTGTATCTCAAATCCATAACTTGCTTTTCTATAATGGATTGTTTGGACTTAGTGTAGTCTAACAAGCCCATCCTTGGGTGGTACCATTAGAAACGTCACACCTTAATTTTCCTAGACCCATCAAACTTTGAAAAATCATAAGGAAGATTTAAATAAATATTTTCATATTTTTTTCTAATGAATAAATTTACTAGGTTCCATAAATTTTGAAATTTCAAATATCAGAAATATTATGTATTTTGATGTTCCTAGTCATTGCATTTTTAAAAAGTTTCAAGAACGTAACATTAGTTTCTTTCCTTGAACTTTTTGGTCATGAACACAAATTTGAAACACAATTGACAATTTTCTTGAGAATGTTATTCCAAAGGTAATTTGGAAGTCATTTTATTTTTCAATTTTTATTAGGTGAATAATTGAGTAAGTATAATTTAGTTATGAATTTCCAAAGTGAAGGCTATCAATTTTTGAAATTTTAATTAGGAATACAAATTTTTAACAAATTCTAATTTTTTTGTTTCCAAAATAAACTTCAAGTCATACATTATAATCATGAAACATTTAAAGTAAAGGGCCCAAGGAAATAATTTGGGTGTTTTTGGTTCCTTAACCATTCCTTGAGGTGGTTCTTAATGGTACCACCCAAGGATGGGTTTGCTTTGGTAGACATGAAAGATTTGTGGACCTAGAGTCCCAAGTGTAAGTCCAATTTTGTATACATGATTATTTTAATGGAGTTTAATCCATCATTTCACCATTGCATTTTTGCACAAATTGCAATTGTGTACTTTAGGTACCATGTGTGTAGTCTTATTCTAATGTCTTAATAAACTTCATGGGTTTTGTGGATTACATCTTATGGAGTTCATTAATGTGGAATAATTTGATCATGTTCATGTGCAAGTTGGACAATAGCTGGAATGTGTAGTGTGATTTCTTGTTACAAACTTTTGTGGATTGTAGAATCCTAGTTTTAAGCCATGGTCCTATGCTAGAATGTGGATGATGTGAAATATGTTTTTTCCTTATAGTTTGCACTCAAATAAACACAAATTAGCTAGATATTGATGTTAATTGAAGGTGATGTTGATGGATTGGCAATTGTAGAATTTTCAAAAACCTTCTGGAAATAAAGATAAGTTTTTCAATTGGACACAATTATGACAAAATCCTAAGTCTTAGTGTCAGAAGTGTTCATTGTTTTGCACCAAAATCAAAACTTGCAACTATCAAACAATAATGTAATGGGGTGAAACCATGGTCAAAGGAATTAAGATTGCCTATGTAAAAGTCCTTTTCGAAGGACTTCACATGACATTGTCATTTTTGTGTTATTTTATAATTTATAATTTATTATTTTAGATACCCTATTTAACACTGCATTTTAGATATAAATAAAATCTGACTAAAAATTAATTTTATATCATGTATATTATGCATTCATGCCTTGTATCACATATATATGAACAACTTTTGTTAAAGTCACATTTTCAAAATCCACAATTTTCAAGTTCAAAAACACATTTGAGCCAAATGTGCTCAAATGGGTTATAAAAAAAATTTTCATCAATTCAAGTCCTTTTGCCCTTTTGATCATCAATGTTAAAATCCTTTCCAATTTTCAAAAGGAATGTTGCACATTTGGTAGAAAAAAAGGACGTTTGAAAATAATAAGGATTATCCATTTTCAAGGTTTAAGTGTTTTGAACATGCAAAAACATTTTTGATTTGTGTCAAGCTTTCATAATGTAAACTTTACAATTAATAGAAAATATTCCCAAAAAAATTATGACAATTTAAACTATTATGCTTCCTTTGTGATATTTTAAACATACAAAAATGCAATTTTAAGGAATGTCCACTCACTTGGGTGGTTCCTTTGACTATGATTTTGCCCAATGGCATTACTTGAATTATTGGTTTTTCAAACAATCCAAGTTTTACTAATTGGTTTTCTTGATTAATGAACATGCACATTTTGACTAAAGGTTAGGGGCTTAAATGGCATATATATTTTCTAACCAATCAACTTGGTTGAAATGACCTATTTGACTATTTGTCAATTTGGACATCTAATAAAATTGGACAAAAAGTTGATCACCTTGTTCAAAATGGTCAATGACGTTTAATCAAATGGAACATTTAGTCAAGTTAGATAGAAACAAATGACAATCAATTCTAATCAAAATGGCCAATGGGCTTTTAATCAAGTAGAACACTTAGTCAATACAGCCAATGTTATTATAGTCAAATGGGGCATCCTATCTACCCATCTACCATGTTCTACAACATACCTACCTACCTACTAACCTAGGTAACCTCCTTTAGGTACCTCTTACTTACCATCCCACAACCTACCTAAGTCTACTTACCAACTTATAATTACTTAACCTTCTTCCTTACCTACCTACCTACCTACACATTGACCTAAGTAGCCTCTTCTAGGTACTATGTACCTACATATTGACCTAGGTAGCCGCTTCTAAATACTCTATACCTATTTACATGTCAACTTGAATAACCTCCTTTAAGTACTACCTACTTACCACCTTAGGCTTACAACCTAGTTAAGTTTAGGGTTTAAGGGGGTGAAAACATCCTTGGGTGGACCATTAGGAACCACCTCAAGGATTGGTTAAGGAACTAAAAACACACAAATCATTTTCTTGGGCCCAAATTACTTGAAATGTTTTCACAACTATAATTTTATTTTTTTTCATGTTTATCAATTGCTTGCATTAATAAATGGCTTGAAGTTGATTTTGGAATTTAAAAAATTAAAAATTGTTCAAAATTTCTATTCCTAATTTTAGAATGGCCCTTTCAAAAATTGATAGCCTTGATTTTGGAAATTCATAATTAAATTATATTAACTTAATTAGTTGCTTAAAATTTTTTTAAAAATAAAATGACTTCCAAATTAATTTAAAAAAAGAATTCCCAAGAAAATTTTCAAATCATGTTCCAAAATTGTGTTATTAACCCAAAAAAGTTCAAGGAAAGGGTTCCAATGTTACATTCCTGAAACGTTTTCTAAATGCAATGATTAGGAACATCAAAATACACAATATTCTTGATATTATTGAAATTTCAAAATCTATGGAACCTAATAAATGTACTCATTAAAAAAAAATAAGAAAATATTTATTTAAGTGTTTCCTATGATTTTTCAAAGTTTGATGGGTTTAAGAAAATCAAGGTGTGACGTTCCTACTAATCCACCCAAGGATGCTTTTGCCCAACATGGTTGGATTTAAGGTAAGTTTAGGGTTTAAGCTAGGCTATGTAAGTTAAGTAGGTTATACTAGGTTAGGTTAAGGTAGGTAGGCTAGGTTAAAGTAGGCTACCACCTACCTACATGCATTTTCACAACCTACCTGCTTACCTACTTGCCTATAAATTATTTTTTATAATAATTTTAAAAATAAATTATTTAAATAATTTGACCAATCAAATGGTCCTTATTTTGCTAGTCAAAAGACCACCCTAATCACCTTAAACATGGTAATTTGTCCAAAATGACAAGGGAGTCTTTTTGACCCCTGTACAAATTTGAGTTTTTTTACCAAATTTTTTGGTTTGAAAAACCAAAAATTTTAGTAGTGTGGAGAGGTCTCATCACCTAAATGTGTGTATTGGAAAACCAAGCCATGGCTCACAACAATCTGTTGCATATCCTTTGCAACCAATTTTGGCTGTAGAAACAAATGTTGAATTAGTTTCAAAAATTGCAAATAAGAAGGCATTATCATTTGAAGGACCTAGTAACTTTTTGGAGTTTGATGAAAATAATGCAACAAATAAGGTAGCCCACTAGGAGTTGTTATAATATATCAAGTTCCATATGCATGTACAAAAGAGGTATTCACCCACTATGTGGAAAAACATCCCTTACAAAATGTCCCAAGTTTTGGTAATAAAATCCAAAGATTTCAAGACATGGAAAGAGGCATATTAAACCTACACAACCAAGCGGGTTTCTATAGCAAAAACTACTAGGCAAGCTCTAAAAGCCCATTAGAACATGGATGAAAGCCTTGATAAGGTTCAAATGAATCATGATGGGTAGTGTAAATGATGATAAAACTTTTCCTTTTTTTGCATTGGCTTTTGAAATGTATGCATTTTGTGTAACTAGATACATGTAACTTATTTTAAGTTAGAATTAACTGGTTGTCTAATAGGGTTTAGTTGTTGATAAAATGCGGATGGCAACCAAATCGCATGTAGAGTTTTTTTGACAAACTTGCTTTTAGCAACATTTTTGTGTAAATTAGGGGATTATAATGGTATACCTTGAGTGTGCTAGTCACTATTTGTTGTATGTTCTCCTTCTGGGAATGCTTACATAACGAATGGCAGATACTTATCAGCCACACATTTTTTATGATTGTTAGCCCATGTTGTCACAAGCCACAACAAGTTTCACTATAACAATTCTATTGGAAATTTATGACATTCTTCAACTTTGGCAATCTTGTTCATTCCTTAGGCATTAATAACTAGTTTATGCCATTCTTTAACTTTGGTCACCTCATTGTAAATGGTAGGCTAGCATGTGCCCAGTAACTTAGTTTTCGTTGGTCATTAGATTAAACACTCACATAATGAACTTTAGGTGATGTCTTGTTGATGGGTGCAATCACAAACCAAAAAAGGTGTTTGATCATAAAGAAAAATAGTCAAAATTGGATAAATATTTATGTTTTGCCATTTAAAGCCATGGCAATCATGGCAAGTTGTTGCTTTTCATTCATATATATGTCAACAAATTCAAACCAAAAATCCATTTGATGAAATTTTAAGTTTAAATTTTGATTTAAGACCTCTGAAAGTGAACACCTATGGCGTTAAATAGGTGCCAATTTTTCAAAGGAATATTAAAAGGACTCATATAATAAAACACAATTCATGGGGCAAAAAAATTAAAAGGATAAAGGCCTATTAGCCACATTGAAAAAACATTCATACCCTAAATTATGTGGAATTCTAAAACTTTAAAAATTCAAAGAATTTTCCAAAATTGATCTATAATTTTGAAACTTTGAAAGTCTTCTACTACATATAAATGAACTATAATTTACATGATGTGTTAAGAAAAGTTGTAGTTTATTATGAAAGAAAACATTAAAATGTAAAAAATGAATTTTTGATTATGATTTGAAATTGTTATCATTTTTATAAACAAAACACTAAATTTACAAGGAATCAAAACACTTAAAAAAATTCACATTTATTTTAAAATGATAAACAAAAAAACATGTTTGTATATTGTATCTCGTTTCCACCCTAGTATATTCCTTCCTCATTGGACATCCATCATCACAAACTTAGCATCTCATGATTTAGAAATGAAAATCGTGTAATATTAGTTCATTCATAATTTGTACGTTTCCCACATTGATATTGTGTGTTGAAAACACATTTACACATGGATTTATTGAAAGATGCAAAGTTTGTGTGACATTTGTTCATTCATAGGTTCATACTTCATCCATCAACACATTTATTTGTGTGTCAAATGTGTTTTCAATGCATGATATTCATGTGTAAAATGTACGAATCTATAAATGAACGAACTTTGCACGATTTTCATTACTAATTCATCACATGCTAAATTTGTGATGATGTTTTGATTAAATCTCCTACTTATAATTTTGATTTTAGAAACCTAGGTATCATGTGGATGCATCAAGACCCTAGTATAGTGTATTGGTTATGTCTAGTAACCTAGCTTGAATTTGCTACTTGTACCAAGAATAGTGCCTCAATTATTATCGATAACTAGCTTAAGCTATATACAAAGTACAAGCAAAAATGTTGAATTCAAGTCATGAGTTGATTTCATACATTGTATGCAAGGTTTTTCTTGAGTTGCCCTAAACCCTAAACTTACCCTAAATCCAATTGCAAAAAAAAAACACAAAAAATTGAATATTTCAGGAAAATGAAAAAACTACCTTGTCTTCACTGTAGTATTCAACTCTCTAGGTCAAATTCTAGAATTTATGCAAACCTTATTTTTGCCTTCCTTTCCCAAACTTCTTGGGCCATGTTGTGCATTTTTGCAAATCTACTTGGGCAAATTTAATGGAAACAAGTTTGAAACTTTTTCAAACTTTTCCATCAATAGTTGCATATTGGCATGCTTTAAAAAATGCATGTCCAAAGCAAATCCTGGTAATTTCCTTAAGTCCTAATGCCTCATAGTTCACAATTGATTTCAAAGCATACTATTTAAATTAGATCCTTCATCCTTAACATAAGCTAGAGTCTTTTTTTTTCAAACCATATGTATTAAGGAATTCAATCAAATTCTTAACAAGAGTCTACATAATTGTTTCATTGGTTTCAAAGAGTTCAATAGTGACATGTTTGGGTTGCTAATTAGTTCCTAAGAAACTAATAATCAGAGCAAAAAGTCGTGTGACATCTAAGATTAAAGCTTGTTATTACGGTTGTATAGTCATCTAATAAAGGTAAAGCATACTTTTGCTCAATTTTCTCTACAAAACATCATTTGAATTTTCTTTTCAAGATGTAAATTACACTCAAGGATATAATTGCATATAAAGTGTTTTCAACCATACATTTTCAACAAATTGTATTAGTAAGTTATTTTTGAGAACCAACAGACCAAAATCCTTCAAAAACTATTCTTCAACATTGCCTTGTTTATAAGGGTTTTTGGTTGTAAAGAAATCAGAGATTGATGATCTAAATATGCTTGGATGTTTCTTAGTTAGTTGTCTTTTCACACTTATTTTCAAAGAATTGTTGATCTTTTCTTCAAATTTTTTGTATAAAACAACATATTAATCTACTCCACATGGTTTTTCAAATAAGTTATTCCATTTGTTTTGTAATAAGATATTAAACCTTTCCTTGATTTGTTCTTTTATTACATGCTTCAATAGGTTTAGGATAACAAAGAAAACATTTCGTTAGTTGATAACATTTGTTATCTATTTCTTTATTATCATTCACACAAATAAAAGACCAATATAATGCATTTTTATTGTGGCCTTTCCGTTTTTTCCTTTGTTTCATTTTTTTTTCCAATTGCCATTTTGTTATTTCTATTTTATCTTTTAGGAAACACCTTCTTAGGTTTGTAGGCTAGGATTTTCTTCTTCCATTTGGTTTGTTTCACTTTTTGCTTCATTCATTAATATTTCATGCATTGTACATTTTCCATTCCATTTCTCTTTTTCAAAATGTTTTATAGCAATAAAGAGAGAATACTAAACAAAAATAAAGTTTACAAAAGGGTTTTTTAAAAATCCTAAAATCTAAAATGCATGCATGCAAACATTTATAAAACTTTTACAAAAAACATGAGCATTCATTTTTCACTCGTCTCATATTGAAAAATGATTATGATAAACCAAAAGCAAAAAATATAAACAATTTTCTATAATGTGAAGGGTGAAAAACTCACAAAGCTCATGTATTCTTATAATTTGCAAAAAAAAAAAAAAAAAAAAAAAATTAAAAATTAAAAAAAAATTAAAAAAAAAAGAAAAAAAAAAAAAAAATTTTTTTAAAAAAAAAAAAAAAAAAAAAAAAAAAAAAAAAAAATAAAAAAAATTTTATAAAAAATAAAAGGAAAAAAAAAAAAAAAACTAAATTATTTTTAAAAATAAAAAAAAAAAAAAAAAAAAAAAAAAATTTAAAATTGAAAACAACTTGAATAACAAGGGGGGAAAAAAACCAATTTTTTTTTAATTAAGAAAAAGAAGAAACTTTACTTAAAAAAATTTTTAAAAAATTAAAAACATGGAAACAACCAAAACTAAATTTTTTTTGAAAAAAAACCAGAAATTTTTTAAAGAAAGGAAACACTTAAAAAAAATAAAATGAAAATCGATAAAATAGAAATAGAATAAAAAAGGGGAAAAGAAAATTTTAATTAAAAAAAGTATAAAAAAATGGAAACAAATGAAAAAAAAGGGGAAATGTAGTAAAACATTTTTTTATAGAAAAAACCAGATTTGAAAAAGAAGATTTTTTTTTAAAAACAAACAAAAGAGAAAAAAACTTATAGTAATGAAATAAAAACATACCTGAAAAAGAATGTGGTTTGTCTTCTTTTTTCAAACTTTAAACCTACATCCAAACAAAAAAAATAAATAAATAAACAAAAGAAACAGTTTACTTCAAGAAATAGAAAAAGAAAAAAGGAAAAGGAAGAAGGAAACAAAGGAGGAAAAAAAAACTTATTTCAAATTCTGCAACAACTTGCAAGAGGGCAGGGAAGGGATAAGTAGAGTGTGAGAGGAGAGCAAGAAAAAAAAAACAGAAAGAAAAAAGAAGGGAGAAAGGATGAGAAATGCAAAAAAAAAGAGTGAGAGTGAAAGAGGCTTAGAAAAATCAATTATGACCTTTTTATTCTCTCCCAACAAAGATGTTAAGTTCTGGTAGTTTGCAACCTTTCTTTTTTGCCTAACCTAACCACTTACTAACCTAACTTAATTACTAACTTGATATCCTAATTTGGGCTTGGATCTGATATTCAACTTGAATATAGAGATCCTTATATCTAACTAGCCCTTCAGATATCAGCCTATATCTAAAGCTTAAAGAGCCATCAAAATCCACCCCATAAGAGAAGCAACAAAAGACAAAGGTTTGAGCCCTTTTTGGAATCAGGCAGCCAAGGAATGTTGGGCAGCAGTCTTCTTCTTTCAGGCGGAAGTTTCGGCAGCAAAGGAATATATTTCAGCCATTGGGCAGCCTGTAAATTATCTCATTCTTGGCAATTTGAAGACATTGGATGAAGAGGACCTTCATGACATTGGCAATGTGGAGTCGGCAACTCAGCTTTGTGGACTTGATAATGTGGCTTGGAGACTTGGCAACCTTGTGAAGTGGAGTTGCCAAACAGGCAAAGTGCAGTTGGTGGACACATGCAAGTGAACTTGGCAAATTAGCCAAAGAAACAGTACTCCAGAGTGCGTAGTCTTTTGGGGGGAGGGAGGAGGAAGAAGGGAGGGGCGGATTCTTCTCCAACTTCCAAGGCCAGGCTCCAATCTAGGTGACCAATGAGTTGGCAACGACCGTAGCTCAAAACTCAAGGTATTTCATACTTGAGAACAAGAACATCTGAGAATTTATGGATTCGATTTGCTTATGACGGCCCACTAATTGAAAAAGAGCGGTGTGTTCATGTCATGGCTTTATTGCCACCAGCAGCAGCAAAACGAAGCATACTTCCACCCTTCGTTGATGATTGGTGAATCATGGGGGAATTGCTAGGCACATTACGAACTTTTATTTTATCAAGTATTGTAGTCCTATCTCTTAAATGCACAAGAATGAATCGCATTAAACTTGGGAAACGAGTTTCAAAAGCCAGATTGATGCTTGAGAAGAAAATCTTCGCACATTCAATGCTTGTTGGGACTGGGAAGTAGGCACAAATGAAAGAGCAATCCTTTTTGGGGGACCCATCAAACCCTAAAATCGCCTTGTCAATACTAAAGTCTGTACAAATTCGTTGGTTCATAAATTTGGTATTCATAGTTGAATACTTACCTGAAATGCTTGGTGTTTTGTTGATTGAGTGGTGGCTGCCATCCTGGCATCCTGGGAAGGGGACTCTTTGTTTTGGTTGGCGGCAGAATTCAGTTGGGTGTCATTCACTTTTCCACCAACGAAGGAAATTGGAGGACAGGAAGCAACTCAATGAACTTGCATAAAGCATGCTTCCTATACCTCCCTTCTGCCCAGGGGAAATGTACAAGCACAAGAGTTGCCAATTCCCTCATTAGCACTTAATCCCAGCACTGTTTTGTAGGTTCTGGCATATGGGCAGCCCTGAGACAAAGTCTAGAAATTTAAGGTCGTGTTTGACCTGCATGGCTGCGTTACAGGAAGCTGAAGTACCTAGCACTAACTCTACACCTTGTAAACATGGCAATTCTCTTCTACTGCTGATGAGCATGAGTAAGTTGGACATGACAGTAAGACACTGGGCCTTATCTCTCCAAGTGGGAAATATTGGATTGAATGCTTGAAATTTCCAGAATTAGTCCAAAAGAATTATTTCCAGACACAAAATCTGAAGTACCAAGGTGGCTTAGATTTGAGGGGCACCTTCAGAGTCTCAGTTTGGTTATATCTGCACGGAGTCTTTGGATTACCCATCACTTTGGAGTGCCCAATGCACAATACACTATTATTGCCATAACCAAGCCCTTCTATTGAGATGGTGACAATTCAATTTTGGACAAACCTTGTGGGATAAATTGTAGAGGTGTTGGGAGCATGTTGCATTACCAAATAGAAAGAAAGAAAAAATTGTCAGCATGTTTTCACTATGTCTAAATGTAGAGTTCACCACGTTTTGTAGTTTTTACTCATTGAACTAGCATGTAAGTGGTCGTTGGCCAAGTGAACAAGCTGCCAAATCATTGGTTCCCCTCTCTGAAAAAGCAAACCCAAAAAATTACCCCCAACTTGTCTCATTGGCTTACAAGGGCTTTCAAGGTTTTTGCTTCATGATTTTGTTCCTCCCCAATTTTCTCTTACATTTCTGAGCATGTGTATTTCCTTATGCAAGTTATGAGTTTTAGTTGAGTGCAATGTAGATGGATTCAAACCAATTTTTAAATTGAACCAAGCTCTAATTTTTTTGAGAAGTCTCTAGAACCAAAGGTTCCTTTCAAAATCAAATACTAGACAACACAAGTGCACACCTTGTAGATTTGGACTCCAACAAGTTGTTATTTTGAATGAAGTATACAATCAAGTCTAGCAACCATATTATTGGGAAAGAACATTCTAATTGTGCAAGACATTAAGATGATAGACATGGACAACCATAGGTTCTTTTGTTAGATTATACATAAAGTCATCACGGTAATGTCTTCAATTTTTATTTCTTGAACTTCAATTCAATTGTAATAACATGATTCACAGTGTGATGGGAGTCAAGATTGTAAGATCATAGCCTGGTGAATGTGGTGAGGTGAATGTAATATGAAATAGGTAAAAATATGTACAAGGGCACCAAGAATATGTCACTTAATGACCAAGTCATTCATGATGACATATTTATACGATTGGTTAGGAACATCAATGGGAACCTTCAAGCACTTAAGAATACCAGAACCTTGCCATTCCTCAAATTTTATTTAGAGGACTTGCTTAATAGTTGGCCCAACAAATAGACTTTGCAAGAAAGTTGATGGATCATGGAGGTTCCAAATACATTTGATTGAAATCTTGATGAATTATTAACCTTGATTAGGTGACAAAAAGAAAACAATCCCTAGGTGATGTAGTATAGTTTGCTGATAAGTGTTTATGGAGGTTCATAAGATAAACTACATGAAGTTCTTGTTGCGATGTTTTGTATATATACCATGTCTTCAGAATCCAGATATAATTATAATTTTATTGGGTCTACTTTTGTGTGTAATATTTTGAGATTTTGTGTTGCCTTGCCCAAAGCTTCCCCAAAGCATATATATTACAAACATGTTGTTGCTATAAGAAATGAAACAGCCTTGGTCCCAAGTACTTGTCAATGTACAACGTAGTTTTGGTAGAAACTCAGTACTGATTCCTGAATCCTGACCCACACGGCTATCTGACCAGCACACACAAGTTTGACTTGTGCGTAAATCACATAATCATGCTGTTCATTAGTTTTGCAGTTATGTCTTACAGTTACTGGGTAATCAAGAGATCAGTTAGACTCACATGTGGATCTGCATTGTGCTACAGAAAATTCAAGCTAGGGCGGACTACATATATGCACTAACGAAATTGTAGGCCTACAGCATTCATTTGACGCAATGAAGATATCCTTATTGAAAACTCTGATAGCATTTTCTAGCGGGTGGCCATCTGTTTTAGACATCTCCTCTTAGTGTAACGTATAATTGTAGGGCACCTTATACGGATGAACAATACCTCCTCAAAAACTGGAGGCACCTTACCCCAGTGAAGTAAGGTTTCAGAGGTTTTAAACCAGTGTTGGGTGGTTCTTTACTTGTATGAAGAGCCTCCAGTTCCAGTTTTTAGAACTATCTTGGTTTTGATTCTGGTTCCACACATAAATGAAATCCAGTTCTGGGTCGAATTCTTCAAAAAAAAAAAAATTGGGTATGAGTTTGTGTTCTAGTTCTGAAAATCAGACCAGTTATGGTCCAGTTTTTACTTACCAGACTAGAACCAATGGTTAAGTGTAGGTTGACTCCCAGTTCTAGTCACCATCTTTTTCAAAATATTTCAAAATATTTTGGTTTCATTCAACATCAAAACAGAACCAAGAAATTGGTTCCAGGTCCAGTTCCTGAAGAAAATAAATTCAATTTCTGATTTCAAAAGTGAGACCTGGTTCCATTTCAGTTCTTACTAGCCAGAACCAGTGGTTCTTATCCTCCATCCCAGGTGCATGCTCAACGTTGATTTTTACCTGTGTTGTATGGTTTTCTCTTTTACAAACTTTTACAATGAAAACTGGTGGGCAAGGTTGAATATTTGGAACCCTATCGGTTAGATATCAAAATATCAACAAAGAACCAGTCTTTTGAAACAGGTTCTTTGAAGAAACCCATCAGTTCTTTGAAATTTTCTAAACCTGAGCTTAAAACAAAATCAAAGTGAGAAGTTAGAAAACCAAATATGTACTGCCTGCACACACACTCATACAGTGGTAAATATCTCAAAACAATTTGGTTGTCTTCTGAAAATCATATTGACTATCCCATCCAAGGACTACAAGTCTCTCCAGTTCAAATCCAACATATCTCAGATTAAATATAGCCACGACGAGGCCTCGCTCAATGAAGGTGAACACTGAAGATATGTAGGTGACAGGTGCAGGTTCACCCTGGCCCAAGTTGGCAATCAGCCAGATCCCAGGTTTGTGATATTCAGCAGATCTCCAATTCAAATGAATTCTAATGGAATTTGTTGGAGCAGTTCTAACTTCATAAAGCGGCTTCATTGAATATAACAACTTCAGCCAATGCAGCAAGCCTAAATAGTCTCTGACCAAAACTGGTTACTGTGATTACCAGACCAAAAAGGGTGTGCCGTTCGCATTCACAGCATCGACAAGGTTGTCAATCCGCATTTGGCAATTGACACACGGAGAGAGGTGAGACCTGCTGAGAAGCACCGCTCAAAAGTATTATTTCACGCTGCCAGTCACCTACCGTGGTGAAATGGCCGCTGATCAGTTACAGGACTAAAAGTACTGGAGAGCCAAAGCATCTGATTTTTGAGGCATTACTTCCTGTCAGGCAGCAAGAAAGGATAAATTAACCCGCCAGATTTGGCATTCTGTGGCCTGACCCTTAACTTGGAAGGTTACACGGTACATGTATCCTTTGGATGTCTCAAGGAGTGTTGGGCGGTTCTTTATTTTTATGAAAAACCTTCATTTTCTGTGTAAAAATTAAATTAGAACTGCCTGGCTTTGGATCCCCACATGAGTGAAAGTAGGAAATCTGGTACTTTTTTTAAAAAATTGGTTCGGGTTTTGAAAATCAGCCCTGGTTCCAATCTGGTTCTTACTAACTTTGACCAGAACTGGCAGTTAAGTTCACCATTTGTAGTCACTTTTTTCATAAAAATGTATCTCAAAACAGCGATTACAAACGGTTAGAACATGGTCAGATACATGTTCAGAACCAGGAACTCAATTCTGGATCCAGTTCTTAAAAACAAATTGGGGTCTGGTTCCAAAAATCAGTTCCGATTTTTGTTCTTACTGACCAGAATCAAAATTGGTTTGGCGGGTATCTGCCCAACACTGGTCTGACTGTCTTGTGATTCCTGACGCTTGGGGTTAGTAAGTCGATTCTACAAAGGTGTTCTTAGTCACCAAGGCAAACCGGTCTTTCAATCAACACACCTATGACGTCCTCAATTGGAAACTGGCATCTGTTCCCCCACAAAGGTAACGTGGAATTTTTCATCTGTTCCCCACAAAGGTAACGTGGAATTTTTCATCTGTTCCTCACGAAGGTAACGTAATTTGTAACTGATTATATAGGCGCATGTAAGACATCAAAGTAGGGAGAACTGTGTCAGCTGCTCATTATAGCGAAAGTAAAAAGCTTTGACAATCGGATCGTAGGTTGAATTCCTTGGGGTTAGTTTTCTGCTCAAACCCCCCATGCTCTGAGTGTGATTATTATTGCTTGCAATAGCATAGGGTAGTTCAGTGGTTATGGGATCAAATACTGGTAAGTGAATCCTAGGTTACACATAATAGTCATGATTCATTAAGGAGGGCAAACAGGCCAAGACGGTACTACAAACACTGTACAAGCTGAGCTGGGCGGGATAATTATGGGAGAAAGATATTGGCCTGCCCGACCTTTGAGTGGAGCCTTTTATGCTTTGTAATTTTGTAACTGCTCTTGCTTCGCTATGTTAATGAGTTATAAAGATGGGAGTCGTCGTCTTTGGCCCTTACGTTATGCAAGCCCTACATGCTACTCGCCCCCTTCCCATCCTTTTCTTTGAGTCTTTGACTACCATTTTCTATGCTGTTGCATCATCCATTTATTCATTCGTTAGGTTGAAATGATAAGTCAAGGGTACCTAGTATGATCATCAAATTGTGCAGCCCAGTGGCAATGTGCTACCCCAGTGCATGGCTCAGCCCAGTAGCCACCAAACAGCAAATGACACGATCTGTCAAAAGCACTTCAAATTTTAATTGCTTATGACCACCTACATAATCAACCTCCCCGTCAAGGGCATGGACTTCATTTTGCAGAGAAGTTGCTTTATTTTTCATTGGGCAAGATTTTGGAATGCAACTTGGTTAACTTGGAGTTCTAAAGACGAATACAAGTTAATATAGCAAATAGAGTAACAAAACTATGTAGGTTACTGGACCAATGAACCTCATAGTTAAACAACCAAGTGACAATAAAAACTTAACTTTGGACTCCTCCAAGGCAACAACTACAATGAACCAAACCCATTCTTTGCAAACAAAATAAACAAGTTCATTTTTGGCTTTGGCTACTAGTATTGGATTGCAAATCTTAAAGAAATCATTTCTTACTGTTGCTAGGTTATAATTTCTCAACACAATTGAACATTACAAAACCATAAGTTAGTTTCCCAAACAAATTCAATTGCACATGTTCAAAATTTTGAGATTTTGTGAATCAAGTGTGCTCAACCATGTGACTTCATCCTCATCAATACTTTATGACCAATTTGGAATAAACTCATGGCTCCTCTGGGTGGGTGCAAGGTACAGTGAACCAATGTTACACTTCAAATTATCACTTTTTTAGTTCAAAACAAAGGTAGGTTTTTGTGGGTTCGAGTGAATTACAAAGGTTTTCAATTGGTTCCTTGTACATTTTTTCCATTTAATCTAAAGTCCATTCAAAGGTCCCTTATCTCAACACATGTGCATAAGAATAATTCAAAAACATTTTACAAAAAAATATTTTATGGACTTTTGAAAAAACCCAATTTTGGAGCTTGTTCAAAAGTCTATAGATAAAATCTTACAAATGTCATTATACAAAACTTTTCAAACTTAGTTTTTTAAATATGTTATCTAACCAAAATCAAGTCTTTAATCAACACATCATAAGTGATTGGACCATTTCAAAGTCCATATGAAAATATATATTGTTGTTAAGGTTACAGTCCATAATGTTTGATTTTGAAAGTTCATATCTCTCATTTTTTTCTTGATTATGAAAATTTAATAAATTTAATAAATAAATATTCAAGTTGATATTCTTAAACTAAGTCCCTATTATTGAAAAAATTAAATTTACCTATCTAATATGGTCATTAGAATGACAAACACTTTGCATAATTTTTCAAAAAGTCCAAAAATTGGTCTAGTGTAGTGTGCATTTACCCCTCTTTTGTGAAGCATGTTTTTTGGGATTTTTTTTGCAATCACAATATTGAATGATTTTGAAACATTACTCTTGGACTTTTAGGACCACTTTTGAAATTTTGGATAGTTAGCAAACTTAAATTTCTAAAACTTTGGTTTGTTGACCAAGTTTCATCCTCAACAATAGTTATGTGTGCCTTTGAATTTACGTAATGCACATGAGGATGCAAATACAATATTAGGAGCCACATGTCACCCACTTAGGTGACTTGTTAAAAGTAGTGGGATTAATAATCAATTGACATTAATGATCAAGATTCTTATTGAGGGTGATGTATATCCACCATTTTTGCAACCACAGAACATACCCATAATAAGAATAAACGACACATTATTAATATGAAAAGGTGGATTGAAAATAATTTTCATGATATTAAAAGAAAATTTTCATTTTTTCATTATTTTATGGTCATGTAAGCAACATTTGTACAACTAAAAACCCATTAGTTACATATAACAAGTTGCATACAACAACTATCATGCCATCATTAATAACCTCATGCCAATCATTGAATGGACTACATGATCAATACAATTTCATATGTTGACCATTTGTGAAGCAAATGGTCACCATGGTGTGTTCCTTACAACTATGATGTGATTATACCGACTACCACATACAATCCACTATGTGGACTATTGCCAATGAATCATTGGAGGAAATGTGATAGCACATTGAATATATATTGGATACATGTTTTTTTTTTTTTAATTACATATTTATTTAGGTACCTATATGCATGTACCTACCTACCAACCTACAATGCATTTCAAAGTACCAACACCAAGCATATCATTGGAGGAATATAAGTGGTAGCACACTAAATATTGATTAAATTTCGTTCTTATTTAAACCTTTCTATTTAACTACTTACCTAGGCCTTGGTCCTTATGCATGTAATAAGTTGCAAAGATAAGATGTCATAATATAAAGTGGGAGTTGACCTTTCACCTCCACACACTATGAGAAAATTGTATGTGTGAAAACTGCATGCACTAATTTACAATTACAAGTTCATATCAACTCCATGACAACTAGGTTGCAACATTGGAAATGATTAGTTGCACATGAGTTCTAAGGGAGTTCCAAAGGTATGTCCAATATTTTGAACATATGTTGGTTAACTACACAATTTTGGTCAATGTGCATTGATTTTTTGTTTAAATTGTTTTATTATGCAACTCAAGCACCCAAATGTAATGATGTGGATAATCCTTCCCCATACAAACACATCAAATGTGGTAAATGCCAATTGGCATGGGCGTTGCCATGCCATATGGTAAATGCTAACACTAATAGAATTTTGGAAAAAAACAACTATGTTTACAACTCAATATTTAGTTGTTTAGGATAAAATGATTAAGACCAACAAAGTCATGTTGGATGAATTGTAATGGATAGCTAGTCGTTGTGGACATGACGTGGAATCCAAAATGACTAAATTGTTTAGGCCAAGTTACGTCCACATGAAATCCAATTGGAAAATCAAAAGGTGACTATATTATTTAGGTGGATGGGTGTGTTAATGATGTGGCAAGTATGATTATGAATTGGCATTTGACGTGGTTAAGTTAAAATAGTTTGTAGAGTTATATTTATGACCATATAATTGCCATGTCTGTCGCAACCCTAGCTTTGGGCTCGCAACTAAAGCAAAGGGGTTACAAGGTTGCAGGCTAAAAAAAAGCCCGAGAGTCAAAGCAAAGAGGTTGCAAGGGTGCAAGCTAAGAAGAATTTTGGGAGTCACATCACATACTCCTAGGAGTGTAAGAAAGTGTGAGGGAGTATGAGGGAGTGAACCCTCACACTCCCAAGGCAACTCCCACTTTGGGAGATGGAGTCCCGGTGGACTCCCGAAATTTCAAAAAGCAACTTTAGGGATCAAAACTCAATGGCTTGTGACATTTTTTTATATCATTGGAAAGCTCTTGGAATGTATATGTCTAAAATGGGCTCACATTGCTCATTCGGACATCTAAAACACAAGTTATGGCCAAAAGAAGGGCCAGGAGTCATATTGCCAGTTTGACTCCCAACCAGAAAAAGTCAAGAATTGACCCGATTTACTTGGCTGCAAAAGGCATGCAACATACCGTTGGAGAGCTCTTGACGAGAGCTACAACTTTGCTTCAAACCACATCTCGATTTGAGGTCTGCTCGAAAAGTTATGGGGTTCCAAAGTCACAAGAGTCCCAACTGGCGTGATTTTGGGACTCCCACTCGGGAGTCCCGAGAGAGAAAAGCCATTTGGATGTGAGCTTCGTGGCTAGCCATAGAGTATACTATAAGGGGGAAGGTGTGGCTTCCCCCAAGTCCTAGCCGTGGTGAGTCTAGTGTGTCCGTGTTGCCCGTGGCTCGTCCTAGCACCAAAGGTGCTCTAACTATACATTAACCACTTTGTGTGGGTTGTGTGTAGGCCCGTGTGAGTGAGTGAAGCTTATCAACTCTTCCTAGTCCCATCCTAGAGCTCCAACACGCCCTTCTACCCCTCAAAGTGTTGTGAGCTAAGGAGCGTGCCCCGACTCCTCCCTTTTCTGGTGTCTTTTACTTGGATTCACATTTGAATCCTTCAAGGAATTGGGAGTGCGTCAATGTCAGTAATTATTTAGTTGTTATCATAGTTATTCATATGAGTAGTCTAATGATGTGACAATTGTTCATACAACTAAATTAGTGATGTGGCATATTGACATAGCGGTTGATACAACTAGAGAAATATGTGTTTTCTAGTTGTATATATGACTACATTCGTGGACACCAAGGTTCTGGTCTAGTTACAAATGTAATTGCAATGTTCATTTAGTTGTTTATGCAACTTCGATGTGTGTTACAATGGACTACATTTGGAAATATACAATTGGTTGTATCTATTTTTAATACTAGCTATAGGTATTTCGTGGATCAAATACAGCTACACACCAATACATGCACTAAATTACACATTTTAAGTTCAATACAATCAAAACAAGAATCAGATAAAACCAACTAATGCAATTGTGTGCACCATTACATAACCAAGCTTGAATCCAACACTTCATTGCCAAAAATTGACATTTTGAAAATTTGGAATAAAGTTATATGTACATAAGCCACTTCTATCCACCACACATATTATTACACCCTAACTATTGTGCTTTCAAATACTTTTGATGCCATAATGCAGAGGTTCCAACAACATCTCCTAGCAACAATTGGTCAACAATTTCATTGGGGTGCATAAAAGGATGATTAGATATGTAAACTTGTACGTCTACTCGAAACCATAACTCCTCTATTGGCATACAATGAAACTTGTCTCAATCGCAGAGGTTACTAATTGTCCCCACTATAACTTTTTGCCATGCATTCTTCAAATTCAATAGGACAACAACTTGTTGCATATGAAACTGTAAATACAAAAGAATGTAGTCATTGCATAAAAGGTTAGAACCTATATTCATTTGCAAAGAAAACATTATGATGCATTTTCAAAATGAGGTGAAAGTCAAGGAGTGGAGCACTTTCAAAATAAAAATGTATGCATCAAGTAGCATCTTAAGTAAGAGCATATGCTTGTGAGGTTAGGAAATTTTTGCTAACTTGTTTAAAGATGTAAGCAATATGAACATGTTGAATTATAGAATGGTAAATCTATATCTATATCAATATAGAACAAATCCTTGTCTTGTTCTTCTCCATAATGAAATTTATGTTGCTACCCAATGACTATAATAGATTGAAAATTCTAGGAAATGGAATTATGGGAAGGTTTGAAAAAAAATTTAACATGCTTACCGCATGTGATCCAAGAGTAGCATGCTTTGCACTATTTCCTCTAGGGGGCCAATATGAGCAAGATGGATGGATCCAAATGTTGACAATGTTGGTGTTGTCGGATTTGCTTCGTGCATTTTATTGATGTATTAAAAACAATGATTGAAAATGTTGTAGTAAAGAAATGGTGTGAATTCTTTTGAAACAAATGTATACATGGATGCAATATTGTTGTTTTTACTTGAATGTAAAGTTACATTTCTTAAATATGGTGGCCATCAAGCAGAGTTCGTACCATCCACCAAGTTGGGTAAAGCCCTAAATTAATTAAATATGTGTTATATGTGACATCTTTGGAATTATAATATTTGTTAGATAATTAGCTTGTGTCTAATTGTTTATTGGTTTTTATGTATTATTTATTGACATGGATAGTACAATTCATTATATTTTTAATAAATATGTTTGAATTATGATCTATTTATAAATATTATATATGATGATTATTTAGTTGCATATTAGACACGTAAATTAAATTTTATTGGTAAACTTACAACTTATTACAATCATAATCAAATATGATATTTTAAAAATCAAATAGATGTTTAAAATGTTTAAGAAAAATATCATTTATTTGATCATAAGACTTTTACCATAATTTTACATAAAATTTATATATTATGTTTTTAAAATTTTAAAATTTTAAAGTCCATCAAATTCCTTAATTATTTATCATTACTAAATGTTATTTGACTAGAATTGTAAAAATATAATAATATTATACATCATAAATATTATAAGTGATATTTGTTTAGTTCTTATTTTTTGAAATGTGATAGATATATTATTCTTTTATTTAAAAGAATGTGAATTAGTTAAAATTATGATATATTATTATCACATTGTATATTTATTTTTTTAATGAAATGAAGGATTAATATGTGGGAGATAAATTATTTATTCATTTATATTACATATTGGTTGTAAAATATTTTTCATTTATAAATCACATGCTTGAATTTTTTTTTCCAATGAATCATCATCAAAATGTAATTCAATTTAACAAAATTCATAAAACATTGTTTCAAATTAATCTACATTTTTGGGAAAATATATATTTAATTGTGTATGTGATTTAAATTACTTTAAGAATCAACTTTATTTTTTTCCATTTGGACAAATATCAATAAAATATGAAATATTGAAATTGGTGTTTGTGCAATATTTAAAATCAAGTATAAGGTAAATAGAATGCATTCCACTATATTTTCACATCAAATGGGGTGGTTTGATGACAAAGGAGTTGATATCTAACCTTGTGGTCTAAAGATCAAACTTCACAAATGACAAAATTGTGGTCAACAATGGTATGTTGACTGTATGTACCCTACATAGTTAGGCTACTTAACCTAGGTGTCTCCCTAGGCCCACCTAGGTCCCTAGACTACGTAATGACATGTGTCAAAAATTCATAGGCTGAAATTTTATGAAATTACCAATAATATGAATTATTATATTTCATTATATATATATAATATACTTAATAAATGTTGATTTAGTCACATAGTCCTACAACTAATCAATGGATGAATAATCCTTGCAATTGCAAGTGATATGTGACTATTAATGTGATTATACATGCCACATGGAATTTTTTGCGATTGGTTATCTTTTACCACTTGTCCAAGGTGACTAAAATTTTGTCCTTTACAACTAAAATTGTAGTAGTTTATTTCCAAATTTCTTCTAGTGTAACAACACGTGGGCCTTGCCACCAAAGAACAATACTTGTACTATAGGTGTATATGAATGCAAATATATTTGGACGTGTGAATAGAGTAGTCACCACATGGTTAAAACCAACCCTAAAAGCTAGATCATATATGGATAATATGTAAACATATCATTTGGATACATGTATCACAATTTACATGGGTCAATGTATATGTACAATATAACACATACCATATGGATAATTTACACATATGACATCAAAATATAATGGTTATTTGAAGGTGTCTTCTTGGATTCAGATATTGACCTAGAGATTAGTTAGACATAAATCATCATAAAAATAAAGCCCAATAAATTGCTCAAAAAAATGGAACAAATGAGGTTAAGTTGTGAATCAATTTCACATAACTTGGTCCAAAATCACCAAGTCAACAATCCTTTCTTGCCAATTACCCTCCACATTAAAATCCCTTTCAAAACTTTTAGAAATTTCTCCAAAAAATGTAGTAAGTTCTAATTTAACTTTTTCCCTTTGTGTTTGAGCCCAAATTTCTTTTATATAAAATCATTAGCAACTTACATTGGAAGTAAATGATTGGAACCATCTTTCAAATCCCAAATGTAATTAAATAATAGCCAAATCCATAAATCCAAGGATCACAATTTTACTAGTTGATTAAAACCTAGATTATGACCAACTAGTAGGATATATAGGACTTATTATATAGTTTATTGTAAGTAATTACTGCACACAACAATATTCATTCAATTATAATCTAGCTCATAGGAATTCCAATTATATTAAATCTTTAAAGAGCATTGTTAAATTTGAAAAAATATTACAACTCTTAAATTTGGCGTGTGTTTTAAGGATTACTAATCTTGAGTTGAATCTTTATGTTAAAATCCATAGTCCTAAAACCTTGCTTACCCCTGATATAATGTAGTTGGGTCCTAAGCTGATAATCCTTTTCCAAGTCACTTCATGTCCTTTTAGACTCCTTGCCCATGAATTTGGCATGTTATAATAACTATTAGTCCTGAACTGAGTCCTTTTGTCAACACAAATAAAATGATTAGAATAGTAAAACTTTTGTTTACCTGAATTCCCAATTTGCAACACCCATCCACAACTAAATAATTTTTACACATATGTCTTCAAATAAAAAAATCCAAAGTAAGCAATATGTATGTTTACATATCAAATTAGTAAAAAAAAAAAGTTAGGTATAATTTTAAATAGGGAAAATATAATTTCATTACTGCCAATTCATAGACCACATAAATATTAATTCTTTTATAGGATTCAAAAAGGCCCCTTCTAATTCTTTGTTTCAAAATTGGCAAAATGTCATTACACTTTTACCCAGCATTGTAATCACCACATAATTTATCTACAAAGACAATTGGCCAACAAATCAATTTGATATGCATCCAAATTACTTCCTAATTATAATATAATGTCAGAAATCACTTGAAAAACACCTAAAAAATAAAGCTTGGAATAAATAGGTCAAAAAAACAAAACAAATGAAATTATGAGTCAATTTTGCATAACTTGGTCCAAAATGAACAAATGAACAATCCTCTCTTGCCAATTACCCTCCACATTGAGATAATCCATAAAATTCAAGAAAAAAATGCATTGACAACTCTGAATTTTTTAAAAATAACCTTAGGCCAAACAAAATTATTCTAGACACATGAAACATTTACCTTCTTCATCTCTCATGGGCACATAGGTTTTTAAATTCTAGATTAGCAAAGTGTGCTAATACAAGGTGTTCTAATTTGAACTATGAAATATTTCTACATTTGGTACATCAAATTAACATCTCAAAAACTAAACAAATGCGTGGCCTATATCAACAATCAAAGGTTTCATCATGTTTAAATTAGGTTAAACTTTTAGTTGGTTACCTCTAAAAAGAATGACTATTTGAACAGAAAAAACAAGTTCATAGACCAAAGACATGAAAGTGTTTATTTAGGGTAAAACAAAATGCCATCTCCATTAAGCAATAACAAAGGATGAATATATTTCACATGTACCTAGACTCGTGTTCCCACTTTCATGGGCACTACTTTAACCATTATTTTATGTCTAGTTGGCATTACTTGCAAAAGAGTTACATTCATATCTATCCTTGCCACTTTTTACCAATTTGAGGCAATTTGAGCCCCCATGTTTGCCAAACACTTCGTTATATATGTAGTCATGCCCCTGTTGAGACCTCTAAATGGCTGCAAATTGGAATCCCACATTGTAAGACAATGAGCCACTGATTATTTGAAAGCAAAAAAACATTAGACCATGCCTAAGACAAATTTCAATTGCCATGGATCTTAACTCAAACCAATATGGCAATCAAAATCTAACATCAAATTTCCTCAAAACTCCAAAATAACAAGTCATTGACATTTTTGAAACCATTACCATCATTAATCCTGAATTGAGTCCTTATGTTAAAATGCATAGTGTTGAAAACTTGCTTACCCTTGTATAATGCAGTCAAGTTTTGAGCTGATAATGCTTGTTTAAATCACTTCATGTCCTTTTAGACTCATTGTTCCTGAATTTGGCATGCTTTAAAGGCCATTAATCCTTAACTAAATCCTTCTATCAAACTTCATAGTCCTTAATCCTTGTTTAGCCTCCATAAAATGTAACTAAGTCTATGAAATGACTTTTTGCCCCTCTACTCCCAATTTAATGAGATGACTATATTCAAAGGTACATATGCTATTGGTGAAGGAAAAATGCAAAGTGTATATCTAGATATTAAATTACGTTTGTAGTTGAAAACAAATTATTTGCTTCCTATGTGTTGCAACCCTAAACTTGGGCTCACGACCAAGGCAAGGGCTTGCAAGAGGGTGAGACAAGAGGGAGACCCAGGAGGCACATCTTATACTCTTGGGAGTGCAGGAGAGTGTGAGAGAATGAACCCTCACACTCCCAAGGCAACTCCCATTTGGGGAGTTGGAATCCCGAAGGACTCCTGAATTTTCAAGGAATGATTTCAAGGGCCAAAACCCATCGGTTTGAAGAGTTCTTTATATCATTGAAAAGATATTGAAATGTAAATGTCTAAAATGGGCTCGCATCACCCATTTAAACATCTAAAACACAACTTATGGCCAAAAGAAAGACCGGGAATCAAATTGGCAGTTTGACTCCCGACCACTAAAAGTCAAGAATCAACCTGATTTCCTTGCGTTCAGGTGGCATGCAACATACCATTGGAAAGCTTTTGACGAGGGCTACAACTTTGCTTTAGACCTCATCATGATCAGAGGTCTACACACAAAGTTATGGGACTCCAAAGTTGCAAAAGTCCTGATTTTAGTAATTTCAGGACTCCCATTTGGGAGTCCCGGGGACAAAAACTCATTTGGATGTGGGCCTCGTGGAGAGGCACAGAGTATACTATAAAGGGGAAGGTGGTGGCTTCCCCCAAGTCCGGGCCGTGGTGAGTCTTGTGAGTCCAAATTTGCCCGTGGCTCGTCCTAGCACCAAAAGTGCTTCAACTATGCACTAACCAACTTGTTGTTTGGTTTGTGCAAATCTGAGTGAGTGATTAAGTGTTTGTCATTCTTCCTAGTCCCATCTCGAAGCTCCAGCACGCCCCTCTAACCCTCAAAGAGTTACAAGCCAAGGAGCGTGCCCCGACTCCTTACTTTTTCGTTATCTTTAGTCTGGACTCACATTTGAGTCCATTAAGGAGCCTGGGGGTGCGTCACTATGCATCATTTATGATTTGGAATTCTTAGATATGTTTTCTAAATTTGAACACTCTAAATCTTAAAATTTTAAGTTAAACTATCACCCACCTAAACCAACTTCTAAAGATTTGACGATGTGCTCAACTTGACAACAAACCTTTAGTCATTCAAAACATTATTCCTATCACATATGTTATTTAAATCTAGCTTGCATTAGTTCATTGGAAAGTTAACTACAAGATACACTTACCTATCAAATTTCAAGTTCTACACCCAAATTAGTAAGAAGTTGTGCCATAGAACTTAACCTATTAGTTGTGCTTGAAACCCGAAAGCAAAAAACTTAACTTGATAAGAGACCTCTAGTCACTTAAAATAATTTTACCATGACATAATTGATTCAAATTTAATTTGCCTCAGTTCATTGGAAAATTAACTACAAGACGTACTTACTTATTAAATTTCAAGCTTTGCACCTTCATAAAAAAGAAATTATGCTACAAAACCTGAGAGGTCTTATGAAATTTCTCTAAGATTCCAAACTTCCAAAACTACCCCTATTCAATTCCATTCCTTCAAAGGTACTACTATCATCCAATTTATTTTCCTTGTTTCCACCATTTATTAAAACTAATCATCCTTTTTCTCCCAAGGAAAATTGTAGGAACAAACTTTCAAATACTCAAATCGAAAATTATGTCTGGAAAAGATAGCCCAAAATGATCCAAATTCACCCCTTTAAAAAGAAGGAAAATGAAGGAGGTGAAGGAAGACCCCAACTTGGTGGCCTTGAAAGGTTCCAATGTTTGGTGACTAATGAAAGGTTCCAATTTTTAGTGACCCTTGAAAGGTTCCAATGCTTGGTGGCCTTTGGAAGGAAAAGAAAAAACATCCTTTTCATCTCTTCTCACTTTCCCCCCAACAAATTTTATTTAAACCTTTTTTTTTCCATTGATATTAAAGTTTCACTTTACCATGGTTTTAAACCATTACTTCATGCCTTTCATTCCTTTTCTTTAACCTATAAATTACAACCACACATTTCGATCTACCAAATTTTCCACACATTCATCGTCAAGTTGATTTTGACCAAAGATTTTTTTTTTCCTTTCATTGAATTATGGCATAGTACATGACCATGTCTTACAGGCCTTAAGCTACACAATTAAATGAAGAACCGCCTCGAGAGTCATCCCTAGATTTGACATTGACGCAACATCTTCGTGATGAAGATCCCGAACCGCGAGAAATGCATCTTTGTCTTGAAGTTGAACCCCTTCGAACTTGGTATTATTGCATTTCTCCAAACTTTCGTACCTCAGTAATTTTGTTGCAAGTTGACCCTACTTCTAATGATAAACTTGAAACTGTTTACGAAAGTTTTACAAAACCAAAGACACCTCCATCTTTGCATGGTCTTCAATTTCCAATGTTAAACATTATCGTTGTTTGATTCATCAATTACTTCTTAATAACAAGGCGGATTACTTAGTTCACAGCATTCGATGCATCTTAGATTTCTTGTAGTTATGAATTATCGCTGTGGCATAGCCTAGGACTCAACATGTAATCCTCATTGAGCTTATCCATAACCTAAATAAAAGTTTCATTCATTGAAATCCATGTTGCCATTGCCACCCTATCACACTATTTATTTTAATCATTATGTTATTTCGAATTAATCTTACATTTACAATGTTTGAAGATTATTCTATCTCCATTGGACCTTTCATTGACACCCCCTCAATTGCTTCACGAATTTCAACATCCTTGTTTACATGACTACCCACTAAATACCAAAACAAGACCAATGTTTTGTCGAACATTACGAATTTTGGTGTTAGCTTTTAACCCTAATTCTCTAGAAATTTCTCACCCCTAATCATGCAACTAAGGTTTTAAAAACAAGATTATCAGCTTTTGTTGAAAAAAAGAATTAACCCTACACCTTACTCATCCAATATTAAATTTCAAAAAAAACAACCCCCATGCAACCATGCACACTCATCATTCCTTATTTTAACATGAAGTTGCTAAAAACCCTTAATAGCCTTACCGCACCCCAATATCCCTGATGCAATGCTTAAAAAATGAAATTACCACACATGGTTGTGTCGATGTGGTTCATAAAGTCCTGAATTAATAGTTTTGATCCTTTTAGGTTCTCTTTATTCAGGAGTTTGACATGCTTAAGGGTTACAATTAATCCTAAATTAAATCCTCATGGATGTAATCATACTAACATGTACTAAAAGCAATCATAAAAATTGTTTAATTTTTTGAATTTTGGATTATAAAAAAAAAGTAATAAATGGAATAATTTTTTATAAAATTTTATTGTGAATACACTATGTACATGTCATAAAGATTTGGAATCAATCTAATGAGTGAAAAATTTGTATAAAGACTTTTAACCTCTTGTAACCATACTTAAAAGTTGTATAAAAATAGTTTAAAGCAATTTTGACACTAAAAACACAATATTTTTTAATGACATATTTTTAAATATTTTTTAATATACACCTTAACATAATAGAATTAAGAATTTTTTTAAATTAATATTTTTTTGAAATACGTATTAAAAATATTCCAGGAAGAATTTAAAAATAAAGTAGTGGTCTAAAGGGGCATGTGTGGCTCCTAATAAAGTGGTTGGACCCTTATGAAAAAGTTTAATCCTTAATCCTTGGTCACCCATTGTCTAATGCAATTTGGTTCTTAATTGACAATCCTTGTCCTTTAGTACTTAGTGTCCTTTTAGATTCCTTATTCATGAATTTAGCACACTTTAAGGGTAATTACTAAACTTGAATATAATCCTTATGTCAAAATTCATAATCCTTACTCCTTGTTTACACCTTGATTATGCAATCAAGTCCTAAACTAATAGTTGATGTCCTTTAGGTCTTGTCTTTTAAAACTCATTCTTGGAAATCTAAATAAACTTTAGAACCTATAAAATTGACTACAAAATATTCCAATTTTTTCCCCTTCTATCTTGAGTGTAGAAAATCTATTGCAAGTGACACAAAAAAAAGTTATTAAAATACACATGCTAGCCATAATAGGCTTGAATCACAAAAACACGTGATTGATGGTCGGCTTTTCAAATTATTCATATTTCCATGCTTTAGTAGTTAACTCTAGCCATTTTAGAACCATGCCAAAAATAAATCAACCACATAGGTGAAATCCATCCAGTAACCCCTTTTAATAATGTCAATTAGATCTATAGTAATTTATGAACTTATGTTTTAACCAGTACTAATTATTTTGTCAATTAAAACATAATGACATGAATAAAAAATGGGCAATGAATTTGCACAATTTGGTATCTAAAGAATCTTCAATAGTAGTGGAATTCAAATTTAAAAGTAAGTCTAATTTTCAAAATTTTAGTCAAAGTGGGCAAACATGGGGAAAACATATACATGTAAGAAATAGAAAGTATGACACTTTGATTTCAAAGACAAAAACACTTTTTAAATATTCACCAAATAAACTTCACATGTGCTTTCCATCTTTTTCATAATTTGCACATTCATCACAATAATGTATGGTTAATTTTCAACCTATACATAGACCTAACTAGAACCAAATCATGTTGTTTCAATTACAGAAAGAATAGAAAAGATAGATAAGGAATCCAGTGATAACAACATCCCGGAAATGTGCTTTGTAGAGCAAAACACTAAGTCTACAATACAACATTGCACTATCCTACTAGAAAAATATATAAATTATTAGTAAATCCCACCCTATGAATCTATAAATAGAATTCAAGGAAGCAAAAGAACCTCTAGACTCCACAACAAAAATGAGTACATAGATAACAAAAGGAAGACAAAGCTTGCCTTTTAATCAACATTAGGGTTGATCTATGGCCTAGTCTAGTGAAAGAAAACCAATTATTGTAAGCAAAACTCAAATGCCAAAATTCTTATTGAAGGAATAAGGTTACATGAAAAGCATTGGAATGTGTAAGCAAACAGTGGTATATAACTCTTAAGTTTTCTACTTGTCTCTTGATTCTAGAACTACCTATCAGCCAATCCTTGCAAAATTGTTTCCTCTACCTTGCATTCCAAAGTATAAGTTGGAAGGGAACTTTTGCATTTCCGGGCTGATAAGGGCATGGCAAACTTAGTACAAAGCACCAAATGAGAGTAACAGAATGCAAATGGGGAGGTATCCAACAACACAAAAGTTTGAGAGTTCTTCCCCTTCCTATGGTACCAATAGCTTCGAAGCAACCAATCTCTAGCCTCCCAATCATTGCCCCACCCATCTTGGAAATTCTCTTTGCATGTAAATAAAGGCTTGTCACACATAATAAAAAAATATTGCTCACCACCAAATGGATCATTAGCAACAATTACAAAATTATCATCGTGGCAAATAGAATTAGCTAGATGTTGATCATCATCCCCAAGCAATTTCAAAGTTACAATCATCCATCATTTCCCTTGATGTTACTCATTTTGTAGGTACCAATTTGATGGTCTTCCAAGGCAAGGCATGTTTAATATTGTCATAATCCTCTTCTTACCTTCATTAATGCATGTTGGGTAAAAACATGACAATTCTTGCGTTAGGAATAACTTCGAATTTGCATGGTCCAATGATGAAATGGAATGCATTTTGTAAGAACCCTTGTCACACATCCATATGGTTGGTTTCTATCCACATCTATGATCTTTACCTCCCAAAAACCCACATGACATCAACACAAGAATTGGTAAGTCCATCATATTCTTTTGTGAAATCTTTTCTCAAGAACTTCACCACATCTTGGGCATTTTGAAGAGGAGCTACATTCAATCTCAATTACTCCTTTTGAAGTTTTCTTTTGGCAATTGCCCCTACCCCATCATGTTCCCCTTTCCCATGACCTGATCCAAAAAAATTCCATAACATTTTGCAACCCTAGAGAATATGTGGACCTACTATTTTTTTGGGGTAACAGACTACATGGTACTAACATCGGGTAGATTTAAACTACCCACTACAACTATCACCCTGAACCTAATGTTTTGTTGGATAAACACTTAGGGCTTACAAATATACCCATTGTAATTCAAAATAGTGATGGACAAACAAAGTGTCGTGGGGTGCGATCATAATCAAATGAACCAACGATGACTAAGGACTTAAGGACTACAATCCTTTTTGTCGCACTATTACAAAAGTGGGGTGTAGTTCACTAGCCTAAATCACTATGAGACTTTAAAAGTGAAATAAATTCATTGCATTTTAGTGATTTCACCTTGGTTAAAGTTATTTCACTATAATAACGTTATGTAAACATCGTGTTTCACTATTAGTTAACATAATTCACTATTATAATTTATTGTAGTAAATAGGTTTATTTTTATGTTGTTTTAAATATCCTATATATGTTACTCTATGATATACCCTATATTATTTTAGGTTATTTTAGTTATTTTTACTTATACCCTATGTTATTATAAGTTATTATAAGCTATTATAAATTATTATACTTTACATTATTATACGTTATTCTACCTTAAGGTATCCTAGCTAACTTATTATAGACTTTTAAATTGGTTTAAATTAAATTATTCAATTAACTTTAAGTTATACCTTAGGTTATTTTATTTTAAGTTAATATATGTTATTTCAAGTTATATTTTAAGTTATTCAAGGTCATTTTACTTTATGCTATTATAAATTATTATATTTTAAGTATAATAACTTAAAATAATCTAAAATATAATATAAGGACTTAAGGTAAAATAACCTAAAATAGTCACTAATAGTTGTAATATAATCTGTAATAATCACCAACCACCAATAGAATAGCCATCAATAGAATAACCACCAATAAAATAACCATTAATAAACACTAATAAAATAACTACCAATAGCCATTAATAAAATAGTCACTAATAGCCACTAATAATCACTAATAAAATAATTATTAATAGCCACTAATAGAATAACTATGAATAGCCACCAATAGCCATTAATAACCATATATTATAATTGCTTAGAATTACCAAAAATATCTAGGGTCAAATAATCTACAATATACAAAAATAACTTAAGGTGAAATAGCCTATAATAACTTAGAATTGCCAATAATAACATAAGGTGAAATAGTTTTAAATAACCAAAAGTATCCAACAATAGCTTCACATAGTTGAAAATAACCTAAGATGAAATAACTTAAAATAACCAAAAATAACTTATAATAGCTATAAGTAGCCTAAAGTGAAATAATTTACAATAGCCAAATATAACATAAAATAACCAAAAATAACTTATAATAACCGAAAATAACCTAAGGTGAAATATGTTAAAATAACCAAAAATAATTGAGAATAACCATAAATAATGTAGGGTGAAATAATTTAGATTAATGAAAAGTAGCCCTATAATAACTAAAAGTAGCCTAACATAGGTAGTATTATTATATTAGCAAAAATATTATGCATTTATTAAACATTTTCTTTTTCAAAAGAATGGTCATTGAAATGTTATTGAATAGTGATATTCAAATTTGTTTTTGTTCAAATGATTTTACACTTTCAAAAGGAAATAAATGTAATTATGTACATTATTGAATTTTTAAAAAGTAAATTCAAATCATTTCATTTGGACAAAATTTTAATAAAATATGAATTTTCAAAGTTTATGTTTTTGTAATGTTTAAAATGAAATATTTGATAAATAGAATGTAATGTAATATATTATCACAAGTGAGGTGGCTTAATGGTAGGGGTGTTTGCTTCCATTCTAAAGGTCAAGGATTCAAACCTCACAAGCGGTGTGTGCATGGTCAATAGTGGTAAGTTGACTGAATATTTTTCTATTTAATCCCCTAAAGTAGGTGCCTAGGTTGATTATGTGCTCTACGTGCCTAGTTAGGTTTTTAACCTAGCTTAAATAATGACACATGTCAATAATTCATAGGCTAAAAATCGTGAAATTATCACTATTATTATATATTGAATAATTTAAATTTAATTGATTTCCATGTTATCTAGTTAATTAACTAGCAAGTGAAATGGCTTGGTAAATTTTTATTTCATTTGAAAGTAACTTTGTTTCATTAAGTAATAGTGGACCAATTCATTGTCTGTAGCAATCGGTCCCCATTTAGTGGGGGGTTCACCAATTTTACTATGGTAAAAATGTCCAAATTCACTCAAAATCTAGTGAAACCTAGAATGAACTAGGATACATTTTGGTGTAATGTTTCTAATTTGTTGATGGTTGTTCTTATACTTTTATAGGTAGGTTTAGGCATATAATTTTGTGTAAATGGTGTCTTGTGACATAAGTGATGAATTGGCTAGTGTTCTAAAGATTGGTGACAACCTTGCAGTCAATGCAAAGGATGGAAATTCAGAAGGTGCATCCTTTTAGTTAATTATGTGCACCAGGCCGTTACATAAGGTAAAAAATCTTTTACAAATAGGTGGGGACAACTTTTAACAAAGTTGATGATGTAATAACAGGACTCCATTACCAAAAATGGGGAAACAGTGAGTTTTCTTATGTCTTGTTAAAAGATTCCCATCTTGTTTATGTCTATTTCCATTTGGTCTGTGTCACCAAACCATTGGCCAAATGTTTAATTTACATAGTTGCAACATAGTCAAAATGTTCAATTTACATAGTTGCAACCTAGTTGAAATTGTAATTATATTTTTGGTTGATGTCATGCTTAGTTAGTAGATGAAGTTCATCCATTAGTCGAATGCAATTGATAATATCCCTCGACTATATTGGTAGAACACAATTTTCAACTAAATTGGTAAGTAGTGGCACATAGTGACTATTGTTGTGGTGTTGACACGTGGCATACACTTTTGATTGTAATTTCACTTTCGACTTGTATTTTTCAACATTATTGATTAGCAATTGCAAAAAATAAATTGCAACTATATGTGTAATTTTCAACTTGGTTTATAGTTGAACAATAGTTGAAAACGTAGTTGCAAAAAAGGGTGTTTTCTACTAATGACCCTACCTATTGCAATTTCAAAGGTAAAACAAAGGGGTATATAACAAATGTTGTACTTGTAGGAGTTGATGTTGAGGCAGCTTCCATAAGAAACACTTTCATTTCCTCATGAAAATTGTCAAGGCCCATGTCAGCTGCCAACTTTTTCATGACATCATCTTCTTCATAAAAACCCCAACTCTACATCCAATCTCGGTGAAAAAATTACTCACACATGGAACACTTATTGCTAACCCTCAAAAGCTCCCCCAAACAAAATGCATGATACATGTGTTTGCAAGAAGTCATGATAATGTCATTACAATGGAATCCTTGCAAACAAAACCCATAACACTTGATAACCAAAAGGTGGGGCTATCAAAATTGACATGGGCATTGAGATGAATTATGGGTTTTGGCCAAAAAGAATTTCCATTCATTTTTTTCATGCTTTCAAATTGCCTTTGAATTACTTTTTCTTCATCTTCTAACACCAAAATTTTCTATTTTACCTTAGCTATGGCATCATTTAGCCTCAAGGAATCCAGCTCAGTGTCTACCAATAAAGCATCCCCAAGCATAGCTTGTTCCATTTTCTTTTCCAGCATGTTCCTTTTGATTTCAAGTTGCCTTTGTAAGGCATTTTGTTCAATCCGCAAAGACCCCAACTCACTAAAGGTCTTATTAACAAGACCTTCAGCTTCAAGTTTACATTCAATAATTGTTGCAAATGTAGCTTTTGCCTTCAATATTTCCACCTACAAAATAAATGTAAATGGTAAGTTTCAAATGAGGAAGTTCAAAACTCCTACATGTTCATATGGCATCAAAGCAAAGAAGACCAAATCAAAACAAATAAAACTAAAACATTTGCATACCTTTTGTTCAAGCACCTGGATCTCACGCATCAATCTCTTTTTGCTAAGATTCACTTTGGGAAATGGCATTTTGCACATCTAATGTAGTTGCCTTTCAATCCTCCACACTAATTTCAGCCCTACGAGTTTCTTAGAAAACTTTTTCTTTTTTGCTTCTTGAACTACAAGCTTGATTCTGCACTATTTCAAGAGGTCTTGCATGAGGACATGTACCTCTGTCACTCTTGCAAGTTTTGTGGGCAAAACACCATATAAACAAATGGATGCTTCTTTGTCAAAACTATTAATTACATTGGGCTATTCAGACTTGTAGAATTTATGATCAAATTTGTTGGATCCCTCCTTTCCACCTTTCCCAAAAAAATCTATAGATCCGTTCTTTATTAGTTTTGCTTCCTCTCTATGGGCTTTTTCTTGAGTTGTTGAAGTAGCAACCCTAGCCCAATTAACTTTCTCACCCTTCTTTTGTGTAATGTAACCTTTCAGAAACCAAATCATGAACTTGTTATTTGTCATTTGGTCTATACCATACACTTTCCAATAGAGCCTAAGTAAATCCTTCTTTGTTTTTGGGTGAAGATTCAAGTTGGTAGTTTTGAAGCCTTCAGAAGACAACCCAAATACTTCTACTATGTCTGCATTAGACACAATATTTGGAGGAAAGTTGGCCTTGGGGTTGACTCTTTCACCACTCAGCTTCCTAACAGTCTTGAAATAGTCTTTAATTTGATCTTTGTAGGGAATATAATCCCATGGAAGAAATTTAGAGTTCACCTCCCTTTTCATTTTTCTGTCCACCTTCCCCATTGTAATTTGTCTTGTATGCTCTCTCTAAACAAATCGACAAGTTTCTTGAAATCTAAAACCTTCAACTACACTATCACACTTCTAGAAAAAACTTGCAACTATGCTAAACCTAAATGAACTCAATGGACAAGATGAAAAGTTTTCGTGCTAGGGTTTGAAGTTCAGAAGTAACCACTTCAAACTTGTGATGAACCTGTTTCAAAACATGTGATTCAAAGTTTTCGTGTCATCCACATGTTTGTTGAATTCCATCCATTATGCACCAGATTCTGGAAGACTTGATGTGGGTCTTGACCTAAATTCAAAATTTCCGCCTAGGCATTGTAATAACTAATTAACTTTATCCTAGTTTTGCCACATCATTAATATTTCCATGTGATTGTTTTTTAAATGAAAGACAAGTAACTGCAATTGGGTCCTAATACCATGCCTAAACCCTTTCACAATTTGAAAATATTTTCTTTGACAAATTGGATTCATTTTGCTCTTTTATGTAGGTCTACCCACAATGCAAGGTTGATCTTTTGATTACAAATGTTCTTTCAACTTGCTAATTCCTTTGTTGATTTCGCTTTCAATAGGTGAGTTGACAATTCATCAATTTCATGAATTTTTTTGTGAACAATGGTGTAATATCTTTTCCCATGCCAATGATTTGCGAGTTTTGAAGGAGATCCAATATTTCTTGAACAACTACAACTTTCAATAGATTCATATAAAATGGCTAGTTGTTAATAGTCTTCCTCAAACCAATAATGAGGACAACTCTTCAAAGGTAAACCATTTTTCAATTGAAATTTGTAATTGTTTGTTGAATCTCCTTTCCATTGATTATGTTTTCTATTTGCTTTCATCATAGGTTGCATTAAAACTTCAATCACCTACTTGTTGTCTTTTGCCTCAAAACTCTTGTTAGCAAAGTTACCTTTTTTGTTAAGGTCTCAAACCTAGAGTTGGACACAAATATAATATTCCAATTTGTATCTCCTATAGAGATGCTAAATAATGGGTTTAAAGTTCACATTGAGGATATTTTCTACAACTACACTAACCTCACTTTGATGACTATGTCCAAGGTTGGACATCCCCTTAGAGCGGTGAAGGAAATGCACACTTTGACCCTTCAAGCATTCATTCATGCATGCTTTGCTTCAAGTGTTCTTGTTGTTGACCTCAATTGTGGAACATGTCAAAACAATTTTTCCTTCTTTGTCACTTCAAATGTTTTTTAAAAAAAATCGCTTCTAGATTTTCACTTTCTTATTTGCTAAATTCTTGAATAATGTAAGGAATAATATTTGTGCCTATCAATGTCTAGGAAGGCACATTTTGGCACTTGAGCCTAATGTGGATATTTTCAAGGAGGTTTTAAAACCTTTGATAATTGTCCTCGTGACCCCACTTGAAACATCCTTTGCCCATATCATAGTCTTGATTTAGACTCTCTAATGAAGAAAAGATTGTGAATAGTTTTTAATTTGTGAGTAACTTATATGTTTTTTGCTTTTCACTTGTTTTCACATAAGTTTTTCGTTCTATTGCTTGTATGAATCTAAATTGTAATTTTTTTTTGGTAGAGATTCCTTTCTTCCATTGATTAAGGTTCCATTTTTTGCACATTTTGATTTTCATCAAAGTCCTTCAAGTCAAAATATTAATCAAATGTGTCAATGCAATAATTGACCAATAAATGGAGACAAATTGAATATACTAGGGTTAGTCACACTAATAAGAGTCATGACAAATGTAACCAATGTTTGGTTTTTCTTGTTTTAATATCAAAATTGTAGTAATGTTGTAAGTATTTAATGTATTTTGAAAATACTTTTAATGTATTGTAGAAACATGTGGAATATTTTGGAATGAATTTAGTAGTTGTAGAACATTCCCAAAAAAAAAGCATTGTACCTATTTTTTTTGCCATTTCTTAAAAATTTCAAATCACTAGAAATGAATAAGAACTTAACATAATCATGAAGAAGAAATTGTCCACACCTTTACATAATAATATAGTTTGACATTTTTTTTTCCATGAATACTTTTGGTCATTGCAAAAATCATTGGTTTTTAATTAACAATCTCCTTCTGTAATCAATCCCAATGTGCCACATCATCTTGGTAAGCAAATTCATTGTTTTTTCACCTTAAATGGCAAGTCTGGTTTCTTTTATCTTGTTTACACCCACTTATGTTTCTTTTCAACCTTCCCCCAATTGGGACACATTTCAATCACAAAATGTTTCTTTGTTTTGCCAAAGATCTTTTCATTTTTTCATGTTGACTACGTGGGCATTCGTAGAAATTGCCAATTGGTTCACCATAACTTGGTATGGTGGCCTTTTGTTTACCATTGTGTTTTTATAGCCCATCTAGTTAAAAAAAAAGTTTGTCTTTACCTTGTACATATGAGTAGGCCTTGCACTTCATCATGCACATTTTGCCAACTCCCCAATGAGAGGCTCAACCCAAGGGAACTAATTGGCTATCCAAGAGTCCTAGAAGATGTTGCAAATTTCCTTTTCTATTTCTTTCCAAGAGGTTTACAAGCTATTGCATTTGCAAGCTCTTACATTGTTAGAGGTTGACACAATGTTGGTCCGAAGACTAAAAGACTCAAAACCATGGGGAAACAAATTTCCTTTTCTCCCACCATGTTGTGCGTAGGAGGGGAATCAAGAGGACTACCTATTAGCAGCAATTGAGGTAAAATTGAGAGGACTATTTCATGCACAAAACGTGCACAAAGGAAAATGCTCAACAAAAACATCGAGTGAAGCATCAAATCACACATCACAATGCAAAGCCAAAACACAATGGAGCCCTTTAGTGAACAAAATGAGCTCAAGTGCTAATCCATGAAATGGAAGTGAGGAGAAACACCATGACACAAAGGAAAACAAACCACAATCACAAACACACTCAAAGCTTACTAGAGAATTGGGGATCAAACACAAAAAACCTTGAATGTCATGCAAACTTACAAAACAAGAAATGTTCACATGTGGGTACTATTTTCTTACCTTAAATGAAAAATTCCAACCAATTTTCACTGAGACTTCTCTACAAACCCCAGATTTCCTTCCCACCTCCAAGCACATCCTCAAATTGCACTCTAAATTTGTTGGAGTGGCAGCACAAACCAGAAACAAAATCCCCCTCATGAATGAGATCTATACACCCAACAACTTTCCCAAGCAACATGGAAGAATCAAAATGGTGAGCACTAAATGGGAAGGAAACCTTCCATGTAGAGGTGGAAGTGTTTGCCTCTCCAAATTGTGGTGTTTGCAACTAAAGGAATCATATGTGCAGCATGTTGCCATCATAGCTAGGTTTGAGCTTAGTGTATGATTGAGAACTAATGAACCTGTTGCTGGGAAGTATCCTGGACTATATAACCTGGCAGGCCATTGCTGGCATGTTTGCAGATGTTAACAAGGCAAGGGGGCAGAGGACACAACATCCGGGTGTGTGTTTGCAGATGTGTTGAACCAGGCTATGGGCCAGCAAAAGACATAGATGAGGGTGTATACACACACCCACTGCAAATTTGGATCAGTGTGTATGAAGAGTTATTTCAAACAAACAAAAACCCATAGTGCATTTGAATCAACAAACAGTGTAGTTGAGCCTCATTGTGAGACCTTTACACTAATCAGAGTTGAACTCTGTTGCGCCCATACATTTGCACTCAAAAACCTTTCTGACAGAGTAGATGCAATATTCACATGTGGGCCAGGCAGCAAACCTTCTATGGTCATTGTAGTGGGAGCAGCCTGAGTGAGTGTAGACAGGTATTGAGTTTATAATGAGGAAGAAAGTTAAGCTAAGGTTGCACAATCACTTCCAACAATGAGCATCTCTTTGTGAGCAAGCTTCATACACAGAGCTACAAACTTTGTGGCACACATGCACAGCCAATGATAAACACATAAATAGGTTGGATTCTCTCTCTACCTTCTTCCTTGGTAACAAAGATCAATGTTGTAGCCATTGTATTAAGTGTGAGCAGCAGCACCCTTCCAAGATGAAAGGGGAGGGGTACGTGCATAGAGCCAGGAGAAAGCCATGAATGTAGGATGGTATCTTTCTCCAGAAACAGCCTCAGGAGGAATTGCACTCTCGAGTTCCTGCACCTCTTCCTCAGAAAGCTTCACACTCAGAGCTCCAACATTTGCCTCCAAATTTGCCCTCTTTGTTGTCCCTGGGATGGGGACTGTACCATTCCCACCTTTGTGAAGAACCCATGCCAATGCCAACTGACTTAATGAGCATTTCTTCTTCTCTGCAATTTTGCTGACTTGCTCCAGTAAGATCTTGTTCTTCTCAAAATTCTCCTGTTGTAGCAATGGTATCATCTGACAGAAAACCAACAATGCACTTCACTCATGAGTCCTGCATGGTCACCAACCCTGCTGAATGCATTGTGGAGCTCCTTGACCAATCTTTAACAAGCCATTCCTCATGGCAGAAAACACATTTCCATGTAGGAATAAGACACACCGCAAAACAAAAAAACAAAACTGATAAGACAGTCCTCGCAACATAGTAATACATTGTGTTTTGATAAATTATAATCTTGAGAGTGAGAGATCTAGCCTTGTTTTCATTGATTAAACCTACATTGATTCACTGCAGAATCAGCTGATTTCTCAAATCAACTACAAATGGAAAATCCACATACTAAGTCCTAAAGAGGGGGCCAGGGGCAAGGAGAACAATGAAGATCCCAAGTAGGAAATTCTATTACCTTCCGGAAATCATTCTCTGCAAGGTTCTCAGGTTTCAGGCCAGCCAGAAAGCCACGACCCAGAGGACTGTATGGCACAACCCCAATGCCTAGCTCTCTGTGAACATCATCATAGAACAAACCTCTGTGAGACAGACAAAAAACAATTTCTGCTCACAAATGGGTTAGTAGACACTTAACTGGGGATCTACAGATCTAGCTTTAAGACAAGGAAGAAAGGAAATTGGGAATTTACCTGCAAGTTGGAATGACACTCTCTTCAGAGTCACGAACCCACAAGGACCATTCTAACTGGACAGCGGTGATGGGGTGCACAGCATGAGCCCGTCGAATTTCGGATGGTGATGCCTCTGAGAGGCCAAGGTACTTCACCTTCCCTTCCTCCACCAACTTCTTCATCTCTCCTATCTGAAAGACAAGCTCAAAACTCAGAAGCAGAATAATATTCTCTAGAAGGGCAAGTTGCAATAGATTTCATCATTGTATGGTTTCCTCTTTCACCATTATTCCAATCTCCTGCTCAGAAGGTCTTTGATTGTGATGATCATCTTCTGACCAATTTATTTCCTGTAAAAATCAATACAATGATTCCATGGCCAGGAACAAAAAAATTTGCATGAGATTGTAAGAAGTCGTTCTCCAGGAATCATGATTATTGTAGCACATTGGTTATGCTTGACATGGCCACAAGAGGATCCTGGTTGCATTTGGAGAAAAACAACTCAATCCAGGACACCTCATGAGCAGCAACAACACTAGTACCTACCCACAAAGGACATTCAAGTGAGCTGCATGCATCTCTTACAGTGATTTCAATTGGAACTTTGGTATCCACACGGTGCTGGTAATACAGATCAATTTGCTCAACATCAAGCCTTTTCAAGCTCGCCTCACAAGCTGCTCGAACATACTCCGGATCTCCCCGAACAATTCGGTTCCCATCCTTATCAATAGCAAGTGCAAATTTGGTAGCAATTTGCACCTTGTCCCGAATGCCTTTAATAGCCTGAGAGGAGAGTTTTCCCCCCACCACCCACCAGTCCGCCACCCAATCACATCTCCAAGAAATTTTCAGTAATTTGGTCTCCACTCATGAGGGACTTACTAAAGATCCAAAAGAAAATCCCACCTCCACACAGCAAAATGCATGAGTAATGATGATCCCACAATCTCCAAGATATTGTCAGTAATTTTGTTTCCACCACCCATGAAAGAAAGACTTACTAAAGATCCAGAAGAAAATCCCCCACCCCTACATAGCAAAATGCACGAGTGATGATCAACCCTAAAATCTAGAAGAATCAAAGATTTTGGGGAAAGACCCAAAACACTTGCTACTCTCTAATGCTGCTGTTCGAAATCAAAAGAGCTGAAAGAACTGAAAGAAGCAGCAGCAACAGCAAGTAGCTATAATAAGCTCTAAAATGGTTTTGGACCAGCATTTTGGCACTGTTTGTTGAGGCTGGTAAAAGGCACTGCAGGGGCCGTGCAGTGTGCACCTGCCAGAGACGAGTGTAATAAATCTATGATCTGACTGCTGCTCCCTATTTCTGATTGGCGAATCATAATGATTGGTCCAGGTGGGTTTGCTATTAGTAGTAGTCTCCCACCTATGTGCAGTCCCAGTTTTAGTTCTATGGGTGGGCTTGCAAAACAGTAAATAACTAAACTTGGATGTGAGAAATATTTTTGCAAGGTCACGTATTGAGCACCGCTGGGGATACTCTTAGAACTATAATTGTTTGCAGAGCTGCTGGTTTGAATGTGTTGTTTACCTTGCCAACCAGGACTTCGTTGGTGAAGGGTCCATAAGCATCAGAGGTATCGAGGAAAGTAACACCCAATTTCTCCACGGCATAACGGATGAGCTCCACCATCTCGTCTTCCGGCCTAGCGGCTCCATAGAAAGCCGACATCCCCATACAACCCAACCCTAGGCTGGAAACCTCCAGACCCTGCGAACCCAACTTCGTTCGTGGCACTGGCTGCAACAACGCCATCGCTCGCTGATAGAAAAAGAACTCTCTGTGTGGTAGGAATTTGTGCAGCGTCTGTGTGTGGGCGTGTGATCGTCGATGATGGATCGCTGCTCTCACACAATCACAAATTTCTAGAGTGTATTTTATACCCGTTTTTTTTCAAGCTCTAATTTCTCATCTCACCAGCGAGGTCCCGCTGCTCTCTGCGTGTGAGGATCCGCGGGCGTAAGTACCCCGGCTCTCTAACGAGTGTTGTGAAGTACAGAACAGAAGTGCAGGATTTGAGGACAGTGGGTAGATTTTATCCAGTCCAAGAAACTGCAGCACAAATTCGCATCAAAATTGCGTAGTAGGTACGTAGGTAGTAGGTAAGTAGGTAGTTTTGGTCAATTTGTGATGTAGTCAAAATGAAGATGATTTACATAAAGGTTTAGCCAAATTTGAGTACAAGCTAAATATGAAAATGTAATTTGTTAAACATTTTTCAATTCTTTTTGGCTACCTACTTGAATCGTTTATAAAAATCTGGTGATTTTTTGTAACTTTTGGTCCAAACCTGGCTATTGAAAATCTCCAAAAAAAAATTGATTTTAGCACTTTTAATCTTTAACATAACTTTCTGGTTGTATATTGCCAGGGCCTAGTACTACTACTAGTTAGGTGGGGCAAATTTCTCTTTTTGCCTTCACAAAAAGCGCCTGCAGAATTATTTTAGTGCATTTGTCCTCAGGAAATGGCAGGGAATCTTGAAAAATGACATGATTGCTCCAGCTGGCATTTCACTTTTCAAAACACCCCTCTTCTTCTTTTTTCAGTTCTTTTCCTATTATGGCCAATTGGTATCTGCTGAGTATCTATCTATGAAGGAAGATAGTTTGTTTTGTTTTGTAATTATGAGATCCACTGAACCGGGATGCTTCAGATCGTGTTCTTGGTGTCTTTGGAAAGCTCTCGAGCAGGAGGGTGCATGGGCTTTGTTCCATGACGTTTGGACTGGTGGAGCAAAAGTTCTTGAATATTGAATGATTTCTTCACTGAAGATTAAATTAAATCGGAGCTGGAAATTTCGGAGGAATTGGAAAATGCCTTTGGTGTTGTTGAAAAGATCTTGATGAGCAGGATTTAATGGAATTTATTTGGTAAGATTTGTATTCAGAATGTGGGAGATATTGATTTTTAAGTGATTTCTGCCGCCGAAAATTCAAATAAATTCCCAAAAACCAGGTTTTGGAAGGAAAAATCAGTTGAGGATGTGGTAACACGTGGGCCAACGGCACAGGCCACACTGGTATCTCTTCATTGGGTATAAGGGAAAAAATGAAAATGAAAAAAATCTGCTGATGTGCTCTCTGCCGAGTAACAGTAACGCAAGCCCTAGACCTCAGCTCCTCAGTCAATAATCTATACAAAAGTGGCAATTCTTTGGGTGAAAAAACACATTTTCCAAGTTTTCTCAAAAAATAGAGAAACGGCAAAATTTTGCCACAAGACTTTTTTTGGCTGTGGTTTCTTAATGTCAGATTTTGAATTCATTCTTTCTAAAAATTGCCAGATCTCTTGATGATACTCCAAACTTCAAAGTACATAGAAGGATTTCTGAGTTGTTATGGATGATAGGGACTGATACGCTAAGTTACATTGCAAAATTGGCCAAACATTACATTGCTGAGGAGGAGGAATAAAAAGCTGCAGTTAAATCCAGGCTACCTGCACAACCTACAAACCCATCTGGTTGTCCCAGTTAAGTACTGTATATACATAGTGAAGGGCGTGAAAAAGGTAACACCACCCAATATGAAAGTCCCTTGGAAGGATCGTATGTATCTTTTGCTTGGAAGGGCGTGAAAAAGGTAACACCGCCCAATATGAAAGTCCTTAGGAAGGATCGTGTGTATCTTTTTCTCCAAGCAAAGAGAAATCTGCCAAAACCAATAATAATGATGATGATAAACCCTGTAGACAAAAAAGGCAGCGATGGGAGGAACCCTTCCACAAGAAGTACAAGGCAAATAAAAGTGTGACACACATGCCACAAAAGAACATAACAACCACAACATCACTAATACATTAACAAAATAGAAGATCATAAACTAAAAAGACGTTCGTCACAAATTGGCTAGCAAGAGAGGTGCACTAGTTGTGATGTGTGGAAAAGAAGAGGAATGTTTTTCAATTGTGAGAGAACTTTGAAAAATCGCAATGGCTTGCACATGTTGAAGGACTATGGACACACAATGCCAACAATAAGAAATAAGCATTGTGAGAACTAAAATAGATTGCAAATCATGGGCTATAGTGGCTTGAACACAAGTAGTAAAAAAGGAGTTGAAACGAGAATGAAGACAACCATAAGTCTTTACAACAAGGGGAATGAAGGTGTCTTTTGATGTGTGCTCTACATATGATCGTGTCTTCTTTTGAGTTGCAACTATCATTGCATGCGTTGTTGTGGACACTGCACATTGTACCATATTTAAATAGGTTGAATCAATTATGACAATGTCTATTAAGGTTTGTAAGTTGTTTTTAGTGAAGAATATCAATTTGTCGTTAAATGTGGTGGGGGAAAAGGTGGGAAACCTTTTTTTGTATGTGTGTTCCATTCTCCAAAACAATAGTTATGACAATATCTTGAAAAATATTGTGGATTGTAATATGTTCACTCTTGCACAAACATCAAAGCAAGTTAATACCCAAATCGGTATGTCCACTTTGACAACATGAAAGATGTGCAATTATAGAATCTAACAAGCCAAGGCATGTACATAAAGTTATAAGGAAATGAAATGAGGATAAATAGAATGTAGGTGTGATAAAATGTGTTAATAACTAAACATTCATGGCCGGACTTGCACAAGATCAAAGATGTGTTTGCATGACATCCAAGGGAGCACCTACTAAAAGTGTGGCAAACTCCTATTCATGTAAGTAGTTTGTCAAAGAAGTTTATAAATGAGACACAATTATACCAAAAGATTTTCAAAAGGGGGACTTCAGAATAAAAAACCTTGAGTAATAAAGTTCGAGCATCTTACAATGCCAATTAAAGAGGAAAAATCTCAATCTCAACATGTGCCATCACATTGAGAAGAATAAGGTGATGATCTCATTGGAAACAAATGATAAATGTAGGATCAATCATAACCCAACATCCCAAAAAGGTGGGGGCACCAAATTGAACCATTAAGGGAAGGTTAAGCCCTTGATGAAGTAGGTAAACTAACATGATGAGAAGCCAAATGACTGATCATAATGCCAAAAGATCCCATGCCCAATAACTTTTTTAGTGTAGCCATGGTACATGATTTAAACTCGGTGTAATGTTGTAAGATATTTAGAGAAAAAAATATGGCACATAATAAATAGTTTGGGCATTGGCAGTAAAAAAACAAAAGTATCACAAAAGTTGATTATGTCACAAGCATGAAAACAACCAAATTTATAGGATTTCTAAACCAAGACGATAACAAGGGCAAGTTTAAATCCAGATTCAAATTGCAAAACAAGAAAAACAAAAATAAGAACATGACATGTGCAAAATAAAAATTCAACATGATTTTATTGAAAGAACAAAACAATAACAAACTAAAGTTCTGGCATGAAAACATATCTAAAACTAATGTTGAATAAATTGAAAATAATGGGGAATTCTATCTTTATTTATACCCATTGGGCATATAACTCAAGGAAATTTTCAATCTACATGTGGCCCATGTTCACCCATGTGCGCCCATGTTCACCCGTGTGTGCCCATGTGTGGCCCATGTCCACCCATGTGTGAATTATGAATGAACTAAGACTTCACTAAAAATGAATTAAAAAGGAATTGAGATTTAATTAAAAATTAATTAAAAGTGAATCAGGATTTAACCAAAAGTGAATTGAAAGTTAACTGAAAGTGAACTAAAAATGAATTAAAACTTAACTAAAAACTAATTAAAATTGAACTAAAACTAAATTAAGAATTAAGGTATAAGTTCATTACAAGTCATGGATGAACATTCATATGAATGAATTCCATGGCATTAGCATCCATGACAAATTGTGGATTTACAAACATAGAAAAATTTGTTATGGTGTTGAGATCCTTTTGAAACACCTTTGCGACAAAAGATTCCACAAATGGCACAAAACCCATTGATGCACATGGAATATGAAAACCTTTGTCGAATGTTAGAAAGTTTATAAGAAGTGATATGGATCAGTTTAATCCTTGTGGAAACCACATTACACACTTTGTTAGTTAAGTGGAAACTCTTCATGTTGCAAACTTCGCTTATAATTGTAAGAAGGTAGGTACTACATTTGAATCATGACCTATTATGTGTGTCATTAGCAAATGAAGGAAAAACACAAATAAGGTGGGTTATTGCAATAAGAAGGAAAATGTAACGATGTGTTAAAATGAATAACATTTTGCTTAAAGGACCCCCCTATTGTGTACTAGATTTGGACAAAATGATCATGAGAACAACATGTCAAAAAACTTACAAGAAAATATAATGGGGATAAGCACGCATAAAATCATTAAATAAATGGGAAAATTTGACCCAAGGTATTGGTAAAAGATCGCAACTTTTGGAAAATGGTTGTTCATGATATGGAATTGAAGGCATTACGAATATCCATCTATAGACGTACTACCCAATCACAATGGGTTGAATGTTGTCAGTCGACTTTTCCAAAGTTAATAATTGTGATCTCACCAAGGTTATCAACATCACATCATGTCAATTTTGATGTAAATGTAGCCAACATCACATCGGTTTAAAGTCAACGTAAGGTCAACCTAGGTCAAAGTAATAAAACTTTTCATGTAGGGGTAAAAAATTTACCGAATGGCGATCGACAAATATGGTCATTAAAAAATTAAAATCCAAACCATTAAATGTAATGACCTAAAACTGGTCCTAAGAGTTGAAAATTATCTTTAAAAATAAAAATCTTGATTGTTGAAAAATGGCAATCAAATTTTGGTTGCCATTTCAACAACTAAATTTTTAGTTGTAATTAGTCCACACTTTAATCACAATTTAGTGACTTGAATTCAGTTCAAAAACTAAGGAAACGTAAACTAAAAACAAATCTTAAGTATCAAAAAATGTTGATTGGATTTTGGTTACCATTTCAGCCACTAAGATTTTTAGTTGTAACACTATTACCAAAGTGGGGTGTAATTTATTAGCTTAAATCACTATGGGACCTTAAAAGTGAAATAACTTCATTGCATTTTATTGATTTCACCTAGTGAAAGTTATTTCACTATAATATCACTATGGACATCATATTTCATTACTAGTTAACATAATTCATTATTACAATTTTCTATAACAAATAGGTTTATTTCTATGTTTTTAAAAATATTTTATCTATGTTAGTTTATGATATATATCTTATATTATTTTAAGTTACTTTAGTTATTATAACTTATATTTTATGTTATTATAGGCTATTATAAATTATTGTACCCTAAATTATTATATGTTATTTTATTTTAAAGTATCTTAACTAGTTTATTATAAGTTTTTAAATTATTTCAAATTAAATTGTTCAACTAACTTCATGCTATACTTTAGGTTAATTTATTTTAAATTAATATATGTTATTTCAAGTTATACTTTAAATTATTCAAGGTCATTCTACTTTATGTTATTATAAATTATTTTATCCTAAGCATAATAACTTAAAAATAATCTAAAACAAAATATAATGACCTAAGATAAAAATAACTTAGAATGTAAAATAATAACCTATGAAAAGTAATTTTAAATACCTTATAATATAATAACTACCAATAGTTTATGATATTATAACATAAAATATCAAACAATAATTTATAATACAATAATCACCAATAGTTGTAATATAATATATAATAACCAATAATAATCATTAATATATTAATAAAATAGCCATCAATAACCACCAATGGCTTACAGTGAAATAACATTAATTGCCATAGATAGAATAACCACCAATAACCATTAATAGATTAATCACGAATAACCATTAATAGAATAGCCACCAATAGCCATTAATAGATTAATCACGAATAACCATTAATAGATTAATCAAGAATAACCATAATAGAATAGCCACCAATAGCCATTAATAGATTAATCACGAATAGCCATTAATAGAATAGCCATCAATAGCCATTAATAAATTAATCACAAATAACCATTAATATAATAACCACTAGTACCCATTAATATAATAGCCACCAGTAGCCATTAATAAAATAGCCACCAATAACCACTAATAGAATAACCATGAATAGCCACCAATACAATAATTACTAATGGCCATTAATAAAATAACCACCAATAACTATTAATAGAATAACCACTTAAAAACATTAAAAACCACAAATAGAATACGTACTAATAGCCATTTTAACCACTAATAGCACTAATAAAAAAACAACCAATAGCCATATATTATAATTTTGTAGGATTGCCAAAAATAATCTAAGGTGAAATAATTTATAATAAACAAAAATAACTTAAGGTGAAATAAATTTTAATAATCAAACGTATCTTATAATAGTTACAAATAATCTAAATTGAAATAATCTACAATAGCCAAAAATAACGTAGAATAGACAAAAAAACTTACAATAGCTAAAAATAGCTTAAAGTGAAATAAGTTAAAATAGCCAAAAGTAATTTATAATAACTACAAGTAGTCTAAATTGAAATAATCTACAATAGCCAAAAATAACATAGAATAGCCAAAAAAACTTACAATAGCTGAAAATAGCCTAAGGTGAAATAAGTTAAAATAAAAAAAAATAACTTAGAATAACCAAAAGTAGTATAGGGTGAAATAGCCAAAAATAACCAAAAGTAATTAAAAATAGCCATAAATAGCCATAAATAATGTAGGGTGAAATACTTTAAATTAATGAAAAATAATCATATAATAATTAAAAGTAGCTTAACATAGGTATTATTATTATATTAATAAAAAAATCCATTTATTAAAAAAAGAATTCGAAAGAATGGTCATTGAAATGTTATTGAATAATGATATTCAATTTTTTCTTTGTTCAAATGATTTTAAACTTCCAAAAGGAAATAAATGTACTTATGTACATTATTGAATTTTAAAAAAATAAAATTCGAATCATTTCATTTGAACAAAATCTCAATAAAATATGAATTTTCAAAGTGTATGTTTTTGTAATGTTTAAAATGAAGTATTTAATAAATAGAATGTAATGTAACATATTATCACAACAAGTGGGGTGGCTTGATGGTAAGGGTGTTTGCCCCCATTCCAAAGGTTAAGGGTTTCAAACCTCATGGGTGGTGTTGTGTGATGTCAACAATGGTATGTTGACTGAATATTCTCCTATCGAATTCCTAGGCTAGGTGCCTAGGTTGATTACATGGCCTACCTACCTATTTAGGCCAAGTTGTTAACCTAGCGTAGGTAGTGACACGTGTCAATAAATAGTAGGTTTTTAAAATCATGAAATTATCAATAATATTGTATATTAAATAATTAAAATTTAATTAATTTTCATACTAGTTAGTTAATTAACTAGCAAGTGAATGGTTTTGTAAATTTGTATTTCACTTGAGAGTAACTTTGTTTCACTAGGTACTAGTGAAACAAGTCATTGTCTGTAACAACTGGTCCCCATTCACTAAGGGGTTAAAGAATTTCACTAGGTAAAAATGTCCAAATTCACTCAAAAATCTAGTGAAACATAGAGTGAACTAAGACGCATTTCCTAATAGTGTAACTAATTCACACCCTAGTCATAGTTCAATGACCTAAATTCAATTGTTATAGTTAAAGAAAAAAACCTTAACCATAAAAAAACGTGGGCCTAATTTCAATTACCATCCCAACAACCAAAAGTTCTAATTGCAAATAGTCATAATTCAGTGACCTAAATTAGGTCTAGAGAGTAGAAGGAAAACAAGTTGAAAAAAAAATTAAATTGTAAAAAAATGTGGACTTGATTTTAGTTGCCATCCCAATGATAAAGATTTTTAGTCACAATTGGTCACAATCTGATGATTTAAATTAGGTTTTGAGAATAGGGAAAAAAAATTTGAAAAAAATCTTAATCATTGAAAAATATGAAGTTGATTTCAATCTCCATCTCAATGGCTAAGATTTTCAATCAAAACCAATTACAATCCATTGACCTAAATCAAGTCTTGAGAATCAAAAATAGTTTGAAAAAAAATTTAACAATTGAAAAATGTGGATTTGATTTTGGTCACCATCTCAACGACTAAGATTTTTGATTGCAACTAGTCACAATTTGGCAACCTAAATCAAATCCTAAAAGCAAAAGGAAGAAAAAACTAAAAATAAAATAAAATAGAATATCAAAAAATGTTGACTTGATTTCAGTTGCCATCCTCGTGGTCAAGATTTTTATCACAATTAATCATAGTTTGACAATTTAAATCAAGTCCCAAGAGTGGGAAAAAAAATTGAATTTTTTTTTACCATTAAAAAATGTGGATTTGAATTTTGATTTAAGTCACCATTTCAATGGCCAAGATTTTCAATCAAAATCAATTATAGGTTGTTGACCTAAATCAAATCCCAAGAGTGAAAAAGGAAGAAGGATGAAAAATAAAAAATAACTCCCCCCACCCCACCGCCAAAAGGAAAAAATAGGGCCCATCTTGAGTGCGTGCTACGCCTTCCCATTAGTTGCATGAAGCCTTCCCATTAGTTGCATGAAATTTCTATTTCCAAAATTGTTCATCGCCACTTTTGGCCTAGGGTAATAGCCTCCATATCTTCCTAGGGTACTTATTGGTTTAGATGTTGCAGAGCTTAGTATATTTCATATTAAAGACATATGAAGTATCATTTGAGCATTTCGAATGTCAAATTATTCAAAATAAACCAACATAAAAAAACTTCCACCTTGTTTTTTTTGTTCATTTTTTCACAAAAATAATGTTTGTTGCCAACTTTCATTAAAAAATTCATCCATTTTGTTTTCATTCACATTGTCATCCATACATATTTTTCATCCATGAACACGTGATTAATGCATAAGTTGGATCAAATGCAAAAGTTAGATTAATGCACATTAGTTCCTGGCTTTGTTGTTATAATCTCTCTTGAAACTCTTGTTTAGTTATACACCAGTTTTCCTTTCTACAAAATGGCACACATGTAAAACATCCAGCAAGCTTATATCACAAATGGAAAAGGAAACAAGTTGCAAGGTCAAATTATAACAATCAAGGAGTACACACAAACCATAAACTAGAGTATCCATCAAAGTTACACATTGTTAAATCTTCTAGCACATTAAACTTCTACCCCAAAACTTGTGTAAACCCTATGATAGTATGAAAAAATATGATTTAACCTGGCTTCCATTGCTTGTGATTTAGCCTTCTTTGTTGTTTCCTTTGTTTTTAAGGCACATTGTTTGGCACATTTCCTTTCAGTTGTAAGTGTTTCCTTCTTTGTAGGTGTGAATTTTTGGTTTCTTATAGTGTCCATGTTCATAACTCAAATAGTTGTTCAAAAAAACTTGCAATAAGCTATCTTAACAAAACATGCACACATTAACTACAAATAAAGCTATTTGTACATACTTCGAAAAATTAGCAACAACACTTTCATTCAAATTCTACTTTTTTTGCTACAAGACCAAGGAGACAACATGCAAACACAAACAACTTTATGGCATTCTGTAACTTAGGTTGTTGTGATATTAATGGTCAATCCAAACCATTCATTGATCATCCATCATCTTACATCTAGATCGTTGAATGACATTGATACAAATATATGAATGATAAACACAAGGAATCATCAACATAATGAAAAATGTCTTAATTGGGCCAAAGTTACATGATTTGTATATTCACCCATTCATTCATTGCACAATATGCACCACATGAATATATGTAATGAAACCCATCAAAATCCATGTACTTTAGTGTAAAAAATCTTTACTTTATACCTACTTGATTAATAATAAGACATTCTAATAAGTTTGCATGTTGAGTTGAAAGTAGGTTCATTTTTTTTCTCTCTCACTTGAAAATATCAATTTCTAGCCATACAAGTCTTTCATACATATATATAAAATAAAATAAAACGAAAATAAAATTTTATGCATATTTACATCATTTTTTGACAAGACCTTTAGTTTTTGCACCCTAGAAGACTACTTTTGTGGTCTAATTACCTATGCTTTAACTTGCCAATGCCCAACAAGAAAACTATTTTCGAATTTTTCTTATTATATTCAAATTATCAAATTATGATGAGTGCTTTAATTATCTTTCTTGCACCATTATTTTAAGAAATAAAATTTGAAACAATGATTAAAAATGCCCCTTTGCCCTAAAACTTCAAGGTTCAATTTTTTTTCAATTTCTCATTTTCTTGAACTTCCATGAATGAATGAAAAAAATATGTAATTTGAAGGCAACTTCTTTAAGCAAGTTTCCTTTGGAAGACAAAGACTTGCAACTTCTTTTGGGAGAAGGGGAATGAACTAAGTTCCCCCAACTTCCCCCAAGAAAACATAACTTGCAACTTTTTAAAAGTAAATGGGCCCAAGTTCCATGGGGAAATGTGGTGACCTAGTTCCTTGGGGCAAATGGACTCAAGTTCCTCAAGGAAAATTGGTTCCTTACATAAACTTGGTTCCTAAAGATAAATGCACTCAAAGGAAATGTGATGTTTGGGGAATATGGGCCCAAAACATGGTTCCTTGAAGGGAATGGGATAAAGTTCCTTGGGAAACTTGGTTCTTTAGGCCAAATGGGCCCAAGTTCACCAAGGCATTTTACCTTTGGGAAAAACGTTAAATTCTTCAAATAAACATGTTTCCTTTGTTCCTTGGGGAAAATGGGCACAAGTTTCCCAAGGAATGGTGGTTGTTAAAGGAATATGGGCCCAAAAACAAAGTTTCTTAAGGTGAATGGTTTCAAGTTTCCCTTGGAAATGTGGTTGTTCAAGGAATACGGGACCAAAACATGGTTCCTTGAAGCAAATGGGTCCAAAGTCCCTACGAAAACATGCTTGAAGCAATTCAGCATGTTTTGTTTCAAACTTGTTTCCTTGAAGAACTTGGGCCCATTTATTTTGAGGAACCATGTTTCGGGCCCATATTCCCCAAGCAACAATGGAAGTTGTAAGTCCACTTAGTTAAAAGGACAAATTTTTATTAATATTTTAAAGTAGTTATGTAGATTAAAAAATAGTTACAAAAATGAATTTTTAGAAAAGATTCATCAAAATAGTCTACCAAAATAACTTACCAAAAACATTAACTAAAATAGATTGCCAAACCTGATTTGAGAAAGCAAATGAACTCCAATTGAAACAATTGATACACCAACTATGGAAAGCTCTTTTCCAAGGGCTATAAGATAAACACTTAGAATGCTTGATTTAAAGTTTGTTTGAAAAAGTTATGGGTCATCAAAGTATTTTGCTGAACTATCTATTAAACTATCGAATTATATGTTAATTTGTGAACATGTGAGTATGAGCAAGAAATAATACTTTTAATATATTGCATCCATGTTAAAGAATACATTTTTTAACAATTTTTTTTGAGGTGGAGTTTAGTATTCTCTAACATATTTTAATATTCTATGACATCATTGACCTATCCATGTTAGTGTAAACAAAATACAATGAGCTAATGACATTACTTTAGACATGGATTACATGTTTTTTTGTCCAAAAACAACTTTTTCATATGAATGAATGTTTGAACAATTTTTTTGGTAAATCGTTATAAAAGATGCTTATAGTTGTCCCAATACATGAGATTTTATTTATTTATCATTTTTGAATAAATATGAATTGTTGAAAGTGTGTAAATTGCTTGCAAATTTTATTGTATGTTTTTAAAAATGATAACAATTTCCAATCATAACCAAGAAATCATTTTTTACATTTTTTTATTTTTCTTGTACAATGAGTTACAAATTTTCTTAACACATCATGTACATTATACCCCATTTATATGTGATAAAGGACTTTTGAACTTTTAATATTTTGGATCAATTTTGAAATTTTAAAAAAAAATTGAATTAAAGTTTTAGAATTCCACATTTTATAAGGTATGAATTTTAGGTAATAGGATTTTGTTTTCTTAATTTTGTTCCCATCAAAATGTTTTTATTCTATGAGTCTTTTTTATAGTCCTTTGCAAAATCAATTCTTCCTTATGCAATAGGTGTTCATTTTTAAATGTCTTAGATTAAAACCTAAACCTAAAATTTTATGAAAATTTTGTTCTCATCAAAATGTTTTTATTATATGAGTCTTTTTTATAGTCCTTTGCAAAATCAATTCTTTCTTATGCAATAGGTGTTCATTTTTAAATGTCTTAAATTAAAACCTAAACCTAAAATTTTATTAAAATTTTTGGTTTGAAGTTTTTGGCATTCATATGAATGAACAAAGAACAACTTGTTGTGATTGTCATGATTTTAAATGGAAAAACATAAATATCTCTTTAATTTTGATTAGATTTGTTTGTTGTCCAATGCCTTTTTTGGCTTGTTGGATTGTGACTACACTCAAAAGGTAACTTCCATGGCACTACGAACATACCCCACACTATTAAAAATTAGTATTTCATCTTCCCACTACTTGGTCCAAGGTACATTCTCACAAGTTGAGGAATCTAAATTTGCACAAATACAACAAAATCAAGCCAAGTTTTTTTCTAAGGCTTGTTCACATCCATGTAGTCAACATATTGAATAGAATACACATCCCTTGTCCCCATTATGGTTGAACATGTGCATTTTATTGTTTGGTCCACATTATTTGTTTTTATATGCCAAAAGGTCCAACTAATTAACCTTTGCTCCCCTCCATATGATGTTTCTAGACAATGATTTAGATGTTCATGAAGCAACTCACAACCTATTTTGCATTTTGGAGCTAAAGTCCTTCAAACATCAAGTTGATATTTTTTGATAAACCTTCCTTTGGACATGTCAAGTGAGGGTAATGACTCATGAAATATAGTGGAATCTTGCTTTTGAATTGAGAACCCTAGCTGTTCAATGATATTCAGTGCTACTTTAGCTTGAATTGTCACCATATCCTCCCAATGTTGGAGTAAACAATGTTGCACAAACTCATGATAGCCATTTTGTGCAACATTGTTATGCCAATGCATAGATTGTACTTCACAAATAATAGCTATTATACTTGATAGCTATGCCAATGTATAAATAGACCCTTGTCAAACATTGGGCTCTTGACCTAAAAAAGATAATTCCTTCTCATTCTTGGGAGTTAGCTTGGTAAAGATCTTCATTTAGACCACGACATTGATATTTGAGCAGTCACAGTACATTGATCTTTTACTAGGACAACATTCCTATCATTTAACATCACCAACTTCAAATGTGGATATTTCCAAACATGGTGGAAAAAAAATTAAAAAATTAAGGTATTCTCTCAAATACACTTTTTGACATTCATATTAAGATTACCATTAAACTTCAACACGTCACAACCTCATGTGTTACAATTTCAATCCCTGGCACAACACCAACACAATCTACTAACTTTCCCTCCAAGTTTTGAGTAGCCTCAAACGCTATGGAGCATAAAACATCCAGATTGGCACAGCAGGCTCAGCACCAACATGCATTAACCCTAACCACATTTCTTTTCAGGTAGGAAAACCCTAATTCTCACCATACATCATAAGCAATATTCTATATTATTCTATTCCAATGTACAAGGATAGATACAAATGTAAAACCTCCAAAAACTCTGGGTTTTCTTACTGATATACTTGAAGCCATGTTGTAGCCTTTAGGTGTTATAATCCTCTAGTGGATATGATTTGTAATACGTCTTACTAGCATCCAAGGTTCTATGGACTAATCAAACAAGCATGAAAATCAAACCCACTAAAATGATAATAAAGTCTTGAATTAATTGGTCATCATTTTTTGTTGGTAAAGCAGGATATGAATATGCCAAATATGAAAACCTGATAATGTAGAGCTCTCAGACTGGGACTAGAGTTTATTTTTCCAGTTTCAGGGTCTTTTAGTCAAGGTGAAAGTTCTAGACCTTCAGGGCCTTTCTTGGTTGCCAAGTTGTTTGGCCTCGAAGAATTTCACAGTGTCCACTCTGTGTGTGTAGAAGATGGGTAAGCTTGCAAGGCTCCTCAATTCCTAAGAAAGGCCTTTGAATGTCCCTGGAGCATTCAGGACATCTGTTTGTGATTACATGATGATTCACACTTCCATTCACATGAATGTCATTCATGTGATTGCCATCTCTGTTTTCAACATTGACATGTTGAATTATCTGGCCTGTTTTTCCATAGCTCGTGAGAGATTCAACAATGTCTGAACTGTTGCATTCCCGCCGGTATTCCAAAGTCATGCTTTTCAGATCATGACTGTCGAATTGCTGTGATGGAACACTCTGACAATTCATCAATGTGAAGTGAAGTTTAGTCAATGAAGAGACCTTTATACTAGAGCATTTTGCAACCAATTTGACAGGGTGAGAAAGCAAAGAACACCCAGACACAAATGATACAGAAAGTTACTTACCTCGAACACCCAGCTGATGTACTTGAGATTGCTCACATGTTGATTCACATCAAGATCACCTCGACATGACTGGGGACAAAGCAACCAAGCAAGTTTAAAAGTTTAAAATAGCATACAGCAGTTGCAAAAATCCACTGTCACAACCTGACAGGGCAACTGCATGTCAATGGATGGTTGTGCAGAAATGGACTTAAGAGCAAGTGTGGTATCCAATTACAACCAAGGACCTTTAACCTACCATGTGCATGGGTATAGAGAAGCTACATGTTGCCACTGCTCAGTATGCACAATCTATAACCTTGGAATGCCATTTTCCAACAGTCAAACTGGAGAAAGGTCACATTGTTGCAGGGCGTTCTGAGCTGTGACTTATGAGTGTTAATACCTTGAGATGAGAGCTCAAATACTGGGCAGAGTCATTGTCAATTCTCTGGATTTTGGGGCAGATCTTAGGTTGGGGGAAGGCAAAACGGTCTTGAATGAAACAAGGTACTATCTCTGATTGAACTTCTTCTGGAATCCTTGCCAGCCGCCGAGTTGTTGCATCCATCATACACCATTTACTGCAATCACAAAAACAGTACCTAAAGGTGGCTGAACAGTAACACTACACTCTCAATGGATGGTTTGTGGTCAGTAGAAAGTAGTGGATTGCAAGATTGTAGACCCTAAACCTCGAACCATATGCAAATAGAAAGAGACAGGACCACAGTAAATAATTATAGATTATAATCTGCATTCCAGAAGCATGAACAGTAATGGAGTTGTGAGCTGATACCTGGTGGCACGAGCAAGGACTTCTCCAGTCCTATAAGAGCTCATCACCCAATCACGCCTCATTCCATTTTTGCCACTTGATCCAACCCATGAGTCTATCTCCACCACCTCTGGCCTGGGCAGGCAAAATCTCCAGTAAATTGCAGACATTGATAAAACAAAGTTCCTGATTAGTCTAGCAACCAAAGTGATGCTATTCGACTGTCAAGCTTAAGGTAAGTCTTGTGGATTTCCTTGCATTACAAGAGATGTTTTTCAGTGACTCTATCTTCCAGGGAACACACTCTTCATTATTGCAAATGGATTTCATTCCAGCTAATGGTGCTAAGGAAAGATACCATACAACTGGCTACTCGTTATCTTCAGAGCTGATTTACATCCAGGAATTTTTCTATCAACCCCATCAGGCAACTAAAGTTCCTGGAACTTGCCTAATAGTGACTCTACTTGAGGTTTAACTGGTACACACATGATGGTGACCCCTGCTTAGGGTTGCTGTTGCATGCATTCACCTACCTGAGGACAAAGTCTGATTCTGGCAGAAGCTTCACAATGGTTCAGTAACATTAGAAAAACCAAACGACTCTGAAATGGCAAGTAATTACTCACCAAGCTCCAATGACACTGAATCTCTAAGGCAAACCTGAACTTTGTGACGGATACTTCTACCACCTCAGTCTGAGGGTGCTTGGCAGGCAACAAGAACAATGCAAGAGGGTCATTCAGATTCTATGTTTCAGGACATGGGCACTGACCAGGCAGGGTAGCGCTCGACTTCCACATGCATTCTGTTCACCACCCAGATCAAACCATTTCTATTCATGCCCTGCGTTGCTCCAAATCCATCTCCCGCTATACCCAACAGTTGGACATGGCACAGAGCCATCTCCTGCTCACAGATGTACAGCAGTGAGACAGACTTCTTAAGAAGGAGCTATCGACTCAACAATGTCTATTCACAGTTCGAGGTTAGGGTTTCATGAGGAGCTCGCTTCTCCAATCTGAGCTCTTCTTGAGGTAGGCTCAAACAAATGACTTTCCCTGTGACTTAAAAGTCTTGCGAAATGTAACCTATTTTGCTCAATGAGATCACTTCTCAGTAGTTTTAAAACGTTCACAGGAAGAACTTACTTGGAATAGTCTGAAGATGGTGTCGATGGAAATAGTCATGTCCGGTCCAACTTCGTATGAGCGAATTACAATAACCTGTCTGTACACCAAACAATTTTCCACGAACCCTCCTTGCCGAAGTTTGTGAAGAGGAATCATCTCTCTTCGTCTGCTCTCGGTTTCCTCAAAGCTTTTCGATCTCTGCTGCTTTGTATGCGATGTCGTCAAAGCTTCGTTAACCATGCCTGAGAACAGCGAGTCCGCTTCAGTCTGTACCTCTGTAAAATTGCTACCCTTGGTCCCTGTACTTCTGGATCTAGCGGCCCTTGAGGTTCGTGGGCAGTTCAAATCGTCATCAAGCTTCCCGAATTCCAGCAAAGTGTATGGGGTAGCGGTATCGGTTGGTTCCAACAGCATTGCGCTAGTGCAGCATATTGTGTCCCTTTTCAGCTTCTTCAGTAGTAACAAGGGGCGAGTTGCTGGTGATCTCCAGAAGTGGGAAATCGAAGAGCGGAATTTAGAGAAGAGAAATGCTGATGAAGATGTTGAGAAATTATTGACGTACATGGTTTTGAGGACCTCCATGACTTTGGATCTCCACGATTTTTGAACTTCGCTTCTTGTTGAAGAAGAAGGTACAAAGAAAACGAACACAGTGTACCGCAACAATAGTTGCAGAATTCGCTCCGATCGACACCCGGCGAGAACCCGTCGACATGCAGAACTTCTTCTGTGCCTTGACTCTTTCGATATCCTTTTGGAAGTCCTCTCAACTTCTTTGCGGAGGAGATTATGAAGCTCCAAGAACGTGGCAGATTTAACGCGTTGCTGCACGAAGAAAGAAAGACCTGCTAATCTTGCTCGACAAACATACCTTTTCAGGCATGTTTCCGGGCTTATTGAATCTTCAAGATCATCGAAGATTGCGTCAATTGGACGAGAATGCAGATTCTTTTTTAGCATCGGGTTTTTGCAAGGATTTCGCATCCTTGCGTGCTTTGCAATCATGACGAATCGAACGTCAGTTGCGCTCTAAAATCTTATATTTTTTGCGCTACAATCCGCTGAAGTTCTAACTGCTTCTTTGCAGTTCGTAAAGAACCGGGCCATTTTTCATAGTGGATTTTTAGGCACATCCCTAGCTCCAATTTTTCACTGTAGCTTCCTAAATCCGGAAGGTACTTTTTTCGTTTTTATCTTTTAATCCTTTTTTCTTTTACTTAATCTTCTCTTTATCTTTACTTCTTATTTTATACGGTGCAAAAACCTGCATGAGCAACCAAAAAAAAACGAGCAGCAAAGAAAGAAACCAATCAGAAGAGGAGAAGAAGAGAAGAATGGCTGAGGGAATTGGAGAAGAAGGAGAAAATTGGAGAAAAAGGTGCAAGAAGCTTGCATAATAGCAAAATGCTAAAACATCTCATACACTCTGCTTTAGGCAAATGTTGAGACAAAAGATGTCAGAAAGAAAAAGAAAACTGGATCATTTCTTTACACATGTGAAAGGTCTGAGTATAAACCCTTCTCCTTTACAAAATATGTGAGGCTCTCATCTTGCAATGTTTAAAAACCCTTGTTCCTTTAACACAAAGCATTGTATTACATTACCTCATGTGACAACTTTAGTGGTGATACCATAGCAAATTGATTGCTCTATGATCGGAGTGCAAACTCTTTGAATAATGACAAGAAAAGAATAGTGAAACAATCAACAACAATAATTACAATTCTTCCTCCAAGTATAGGATGCAAATCTTGTTGCAACTGCAAACTATAAACCCTACCTTGATGAAGAATTTGTATGAGTGGCAAGAATTGAAAGACACAAAAATTTTCAATTTTGAAATATTGTGTTGTTGGGTGAAAGTAGATTATGTTGAACCCCTTTTGAACATTTGCATGGCCATTACAATAGTATACATTTTTCCAAATGTGATACATTCAACAAAGCTAATTTTATTTAATATTATTTACAATAAATAAACATAATAATTTAAATTAAAGGAATCATGAATATATATATACATAACATAATAAACCTTATTTTTCATTTTAGATTGCATTAGAATGTAATTTCATTACTAATTCAAATAAACATTTTTTAAAAACTCTAAAAAATAACCCTTTCTCAAAATGCTTGCCATCTTCCATTTGTAAATGTTGTCAAAATGTCTACCTATCACATTCTTATGGTCAAAACTCCCAAAAAAAATCTATTTACAACATGAAAATTATCAAATTCTTTAAATGTTTCACAAACATGATTCAAATTTTGTGAAATCACATGTGAAATTACATACTAGAAATTTCGTAAATATTAAAATAAGTTTACTTACTTTTGGAATATATTTTCATTTTAAAATACATAGTGATGTGTTTTATTTTGTACACATATATTTCAACCCACCATAATATAAAGAATTTTTATTTTATTTTTATTCTCTTGCTCGGGTTATGCTATACCATAATATGCAAAAAATTATGAAACTCCTTAGTTTTAACATGCCTAAGTTCACTAATGCAAGTTTAATAATGTTTTTTTAATTAATGTGACTACACAAAGGAGGTACTTTAGTGATTTTCACATCACTCTTCTCTAAATCTTCATGTTACCTTCTCTTTTGTCTTCCACATATGTAAATTTGCTTTTGAATTAAAATCTTCCAATGTATGATTTCTCTCAAGTAAGATTCAAAACTTGAGTTGTACTTGATGAAATTTGAATTAAGAAATAATTTGCCAGATTTAATATGCTTCAAAAGTTGACAATCTTTTACAAAGTTGATAATAATGTTTGGGTGCATTCATAAAAATAATTTATTCACGTGGGAAAACCAAATTAGAATGCAAATTGCAAATTTGAAAGGGATAGACTTTTTAAAGGGATAAAAACATTGAAGGATCTCTCATTGGGAAAACATATTCAAGTTATAATGCTACAAAAATATTTTAATATAAGCAAACAAATGTGACTAATGTTGTGCGATTGGTTTTTCGTAAATACATAAAAGATGAAAATATGATTATCAATGACATTGTAAGATGAAATAAACACAAATCAAACATTCAAACTCATATGCAAACTCCCATTACAACATTATAATATGTAAACATTGAAAACCTTCCATTTCTGCTTCAAGTGGTTCCTTTTTTAATTTGGGAGTTTTGAAATTTTGGTCTATTTTTCCATTTCAATAATATCCATTGCCCTCTCAGCTCTTGGCCTTCTTACCAAAAGGGTATCAATTTCCTTGTCTTCCCATAATTCTCTCATATCTTTGAGGGGTAGGCGATTGTTTGGGTGAAAACACATTAAGGTGTAATACATAATTTTATCACAACTTTATTATTGACCATGGAACAAAAATTAAATGAATAAGATGTGAAAAGGACTTAACAAAATAATATATTCTATGAAATGATCACATCATATGAATGTCAAAAATAAGTTTTGAATTACCATAACATATTGGATTTTTAAAGTGTTAAAACTTGCATCACAATCCATTTCATATGATTATGGACTCATTATATTTCTTAAAATTTTTAGTTGAGTGATTTTTTTATATATGAAAATTAATGTGATGCCATTGATACAAAGGAAGACAATTTTGAAAGATTTTGAAAACCCTAAATTGAGATATATAATGAAATATGAATTTTTTAATGAAGTTCTTTATTCATTTGAGTTAATAATTTAGCTTCTCATTTCTTAAATGTAAATTTTTGATATAATTATCTATCATTGATAAAGTCCAAAAGTAAGAAAAAATTGTTTAGCCTTGCCATATGACTTGTGTAATATAATGTATTTTATTATAGTGTATATGGACTTTTATTTCAACACTAATATGGACTTCACATATGATGAAAAGTACTACACCTTAATGTGCTTTCACCTTCATGGTAAATGATGCACAAGAAATTTAAAATGCAATGGGAATTATATATGGTATTAAAAATCCCATTGTAAAAATGGTTGACAAGGAATGGACTTGCTTGTTTCATTGGATTAAATCATTGGATGGACATACCAAGTAATTAATTGCACAAAATTTCTAAAAGCCATATAAAACTTTATGTTTTGAATATAAAAATACCAAGCCTTTGGAATAAGTAGATGTTGAGTATGTTGCAATTTAATGTTGGTATCAATTCTCATCCAACATTATAACTAAAAATGGAATTCATGATCTTGGTGGATGCGGATGAGCTCAAACAAGTCAAAATTGATGTCAAAATGTCAATTTTTTTGCAATTCTTATTACATTTGTTTATATGATGCCATTTGTGCATATTGAATAATATGGATATTGAAAAATCTAAAATGAATCAAACAAAATCCAATATCAAAATTTAGTTTGAATAAAGGATGTTTAACAATTTCACTCAATGACATTACTTTCATAAAGGGCCCCTTAATTTTTATAATACAATTTCTTTCATCCTCAAATTTTTTATAATAATATGACACTATTATACACATTTAAAAAACACTCAAATTTTCATATTTTTTCGGTTTTGTGTTAATCAAAAATTAAGGTTTTAAAAAAACTCATGAATCTTTTTTCGACATGTAAATGTGATGCAATGTATATATTGTTTAAAAAACGTTTGTAGTTTATAATATTAAAAAAAAACTTGTGTTAACATGTTTTGGTATGATTTGAAATTATGAAAAAATTTCAAGACAAAACACAAAATCTAGCAAAATTTGTGCGCTTTCAAAAATTCATATTTTTCCAAATTTGATATAAAAAAACGTATGACATATTGGGGCAACTATAAATACAATATATAAAAAGTTTCAAAACATTTCATTTGAAAATTCCTCTTTAAGAAAACATGTGTTTTGGGGAAAAAAACAATAGTCCTAAATGCAAAATAAACACATTGGCTTGTTATATGTCATTTGGACCGTGGTAACTAATTCAATTTCTAACACTTTCATGTGAAATAATGGGGAGGATTCATGCTACATGTATGACTTCTTATCTAATATTTTACACCCATCCCTTGAATTTTACAAAAAAAATTTATTTTACATTATGTGTTTTTATTATAAATCCTTGAAGTCTTTGTAAAATTTCAATGAGGTGAAGCTTACAAACATTCCACACTTAAAAAATGACAGACAAAATATGTAAATTCAACATTTTAGTTACAAACATGACCAATTTAATCACAACCTATTTGCAATCACCCAAATAGGCAAATGGGTTCAAGTTAATGTGAACAAGGAATGCAATTGACTTCAATATGTTTAGATTAAAAAAAAACCTCATGTATATGTTTAAAACAATTTTCAATGGATGCATTTGCTCAGATTACAAATCATGTGAGAATTTTGAAAGTTATAGAATTTACTCCAAAAAGTTGCATGCAAAAAGATTTTTGTTTACCATTTGATTGATTGAACTTGTATTCTGTAGGCTTAGAATTTGTACTCCGAAATGCAGGTCACACACGTTCAAAAAAAAATTTACTTAAATTATCCTGCGTAGACTTCAAAAATACATGTCCAAACTAGAGGAAAATAATCCTCGGACTCCTTACTCGTGCAAGGAACCCCGATCTTGAATGATCCATGCTTGGAACTTCACAGAGTTTCAAAACGGAGAGAAATATAATGAAGACACGAAGAATGCAACCTCGTTTGCCATTCCTTTCCTTGATGCATGTTTGAAATCCTTTACTTGAAACATGTTGCAATATGCATCCTTTGCATGCATTTGGAATCCTGTATGCATGTAGCATGCATGCCCCAATATGCCTCATTTCTGAACGGAAATTTTAAGAGTTCTTGTGGTTAAGAATCCAATGTGAAGAATGTTAAAAGATATGTCCGTTGCACAGGGACTAATTGGTTCTTACATGTGGAAATATTGCTCATTTCATGCAAAAGTTTTCTTGAAAACCAGAATTAGACTCATCAGATCAGATTCAGACAGACAACATACTTGTACATATGGGAAATTTTTCATTCCTCATCCGAGATCCTCGAGCTGCCCAATGAGCTCTCCTCATCTGAACAGTTTATTGATCAACTGAGTGGTTCACGTGTCGATCATTTCTACAAGAAGCTGACCTCCCAAGAGAACCAAAAACGTAGAGCCACCACTAGTTACTGGCTGGAGTTGCAGCTGATCATGATCATGAAGGATCTCTACTTCATTAAGCCTATCTCTGGTAGTTACTGTAACTGGAAATTGCTGATCACGATCATCTATGATCTACCACAATATAATCAGCTTGACAATCTGAGAGCAGCAACCACGTGACCAGCTGCAGCATTTATAGTGTACTGAGTTGCTTAACCAAAAGTGCATGCAGTAGGACTGGGCGCTAATTTAGTTTTTTCTGTAGCATTAGTACCACACCATGAAACCATATCAATCCAGCTAACTATAAACACTACTAATCATGCAGATCGATCTATATGCATCAACTGCGAAAAGTTTTAAGAAGCAAGTACTAGATAACTGCTGTCGGATCAGTATGATCATTGCAAACAGCAGACAACATTGAAGTGTTGATACGAGTTTCTGTGGATGCTTATTGATCAGCTGCAGCACGTCCTCATCAATATCATGCAGCAGGTTTAGGTAACAGACAGCTACAGTATTGTCAATTTATGCGAACTAGCTGTTGTGAATAGAACAAGCTTCGAGTAGCTGACCTTCCTCGTAGAGAGTGGTACCCATGATCAAAATCACCATGCTGTGTGGTCGTCACCTTCCAGCAGGCGTAGAACTGACCAGCTCGCTGACATCACCAGCTGAATTAACAAACACCAAGGAATAGAAGTTAGCTCATTCAAAAATTGCCGAGTTATAATCTTCGTAACAATTATACAAGCATATAACTGGCAATTAGCAGCTTCACGAGCTCGACTTTACCCTAGTATATCCTTGCAAGGATGTACTTAGAATTGGTGACGCTCATGAAACAGCCAGACAAGATCATTTTGAAATTTATGATTCACAAGAAGGGTTCTAGTTACCTAGGAGAGCTTCAATGCTGTCCCTCAATGGGCCTTGGGGGAGAGGAAATATTGAGATGTCCAAGGGTTTTCCACTCATTCAAGTATTTGAGGCTATTGTTTGGGTTAAATTCCTCCTCGATAATTGATAATTCTTAAGCCCAATGATTTCAGTGTACCGAACTCAATTGCACCTTAACATTTGTTCAATACAATCTACCTTTTGCGCTTGGTACTCTTCTGCATGATAACGCCAGAGCTGGAAGAAGCTGCCAAGGGATTACTGTGCCAATTTCTTTTGCGCTGATTGATGAACCAGTTATTCACCTGCTTCAGCTCCAGTCCTGTATCCTGAATCAGTTTCTCCTTCTCATCCTCCTTTGGAAGACCCGCATGCAAAAAACGTTTACCAGATTGAAAAGAATCAGTTACCAACTCGTTTGTACCTGCAGAGGAGTTACTAATTGCAAAGCAGGATTAGATTCAACTAAGCATGCGGTCACAACTTGGAGGGAGAACTGGAAAGCTGATGGGTTCTTGAAGTTGAGCTTGTACAAATCTCTGCACGCAGGAAAAGGTTTAGGGAGCAATATTGATACCGTTGGATAGGGCCATTTGGAATGGGCATTCCACCAAGCCTTGAGGACAGTTGTAGTGCCATCAGGCAGCTTCCCTGCACGTCGTTTTCTCATAATCTCCTCTCGTACATCCTCAATCTTTGCTCTGTATCCCTGGAAGGAATACAGTATTTAAGTCGATCATGATTCAGCGACTATCCTCGAGGGGACTTTGAAAGATTATAGTATGCATGCTCGACAAGAAGCATGCAGTTCTACCCATCAACGATCATGTCTTGGATGTATCGTTAATGATGTTGCAAGGGATTACTTAGTAGAAGACACATGTGAATGTTTTTCAGATCTTGCAGCAGCACTTCATGACCTCTCACGATGTCACACCCTGCATGTGTGTCTCCAAAGTGCAACCTAAAGCTTATAGATAATGAGGTTACATATACTAAAATCAATCTCCAAACTTCCAGCAATTGCAACAACATGTACCCTTTTTCATACTCCATGATAATATTGAGAAGACCAAAAATACAGAGATCTAAAAGATTTGCTACCAAAACAGAACGATTATCAATATAAGCTGCAGATATGATCAACTGCAAATTACTAGGGTTACGAGTGAACATCAACCATCACCTCTTGGAGCTCCTGCTTTAGATCCTGACGCACACGTTCCATGAGCGAACGATCTGTTTCCGAAGGAACCAGCGGACCATACATTCCTGCTGCACTGGTTTCCAGCTGCTGATCCATACGAAGTGGCTCGTAACCATCATCGCTGCCGTCGATATCGCAGTCGGACTCGGAATCAGACATAGTCGCACCTGTGCTTTCAAGTGGGGAAACTTGACCTGATTACAAGTGCAGGACAAGATTGTGAATCGGTCAGAAGTATGAAAAACATAGCTAGCCAAAATTGTCATGTCTGCTTAGCAATCCGGTTTGCAGGTGTCATTCTGAAGACTAATTTGGGATAAATCAACCCTCCCTGTGAATTTGGCAGCTTGCCCCCAGCAATTGGTCATCGTAGAAACATGCTCTTGTGCCTCTTGAATTCTGTAGAACACAATTGTCTTAAGATTACCTGTAAAATTGCTAAGTGCTTGCTCCAACTCCCAGCATGACATCATTGCCTCAGTTATGTCAGTGTATACATGCTGCTGCAGGTGTTCCTTGAAAGCAGTGATGACCACCACGTACTGAGCCTGCGGGCACATTGTGCAGCAACAGTAACACATGCATATTCTAGCAACCTTGTAGCCAGAGTGAAGCTCATATCCGTATCCTCACAAACACACCCATGACTCATATATCGTTTCAACTAGAGATCCAAGCTTTCATTTGTAGGGGAATTGGTCAGAGATCTACATGCTGCAATTTAGCTTCAATCTCTACACACTGAAAGCTCGATGGAAAACCCTAGTTGCATCCAGGACTGCTGTGAGAAACCTTGAGCTTACATGTAACATCATTTTTCGCAATTGCAGGCTCCCAAGAAGAGGAATAATGACGCCATGTGGTCGGCTCATGAGTCAGGTCTCAGGACTGAATGTTTACTCACATAATGCAAGACTACATATGATCTGCATGAAGAAGAAGATTCTTTACCATGAATTCATTGAGCTCTGCTTGCTCTTCTGGTCCAAGATCAAGTTGCAGCACGGCGTACTTGTTTGTCACGTCCATGTAACGCTCCATTTGCATGTCGATGTTTCGGAGCTGATCCACAGGCGTTCCCATCCGAAGACAGCCTGCATGAAGCTCCAGTAATTGCAAATACAGGGGATGGGCCACTATCATGGCCTTGTACCTCGCAATCTCCCACTCCTCTTTCTGTCTTGCAACCTCCCAGGCAGCCTCGACCGGTACTGCACCCTGCACGGCTTGTGTTTAGTTCTCATTTGCCTCAACAACTGATCATGAACCAGTTTCAGAACTCTAATCTGCATTTGTAGATCAATCTTAGCAATACTCTTGAGACTGAACTAATGTGATGCACATGTATTACATTTTGCAATACAATTTCTCTCAAGCATTGACGATCAATTCATCAGGCATGACAAACTAGATTCAGGTGTCATCAACCAGTTGCTCCTCAGGTGCAGGTCCATATTCACCTGATCCCCATTTGTGCCCTGACCACCAAAAGCGTCATCCTGGTTTAGGTTATATGGATAATGCCTCGGATCCACGAATTGCTGCTGGGATACTGCACCCTGTTGATCATGAGCTGCTGAATGATGGGTTTCCGTTTGCACCATTCCAGGTGGAGTATGGGAGGCACTTCTCAAGAGACAGTCCCTTGATGTAACAAGATGTTCATCTTCTCGATGCTGAGGATCAGCAGGCCGATGCATATTGTTCATCATACTTTGTATGGTCGACCAATTATGTGCGTAGTTTTGGTTGCTGTAAGCAGCTGGAGCGCTAATGGCTGCATCATCAGCATGCATAGACATTCCACACAGACATTGTGATGATCCATTTGCTGCACAAACAGGACACCACTTCGAGTCTGTGCCGGCATGGCATGATACATCTTCAACGTCCCCAGACTCAATACCATGACCCTCCAGAGCAGTACCTGGAACTGCACACGATACTCCCGCCTGCACCATAATTGTCCCAGCGTTACTCAGCCAGGTCGGGACCTGCAGGCCTTGATTGTATCCATCGTCGACAGCTGGAGCTTCCATACGCATCTGACGCTCATCGGCGTCCTCTGCATCCTGCTTCCCACTCATGACTCGATTCACGATTTGTATGGATTGTGCTGCAACTATGTCGTGGCTTTGTATTTCCATACTCGGATGATTCGGCACCTTGGGTATCCCTTCGCCATGGTAAAAGCTATGCGGCGGATGCGTCTCAAGGGTTTCAACAAGCTCTTGCTGAGAAAACCTAGAACTTCCCCAATTCTGCGAAGCCTGTAATTGCGCCTGCACCCGTACTTCATCGCTGGAAGGCACATAGTTGAACGTCGTCACATGATTACCCAAGGACTCCAACTTTGTTTGCTCGGCAACAGTGCCAAACCTGGCCAGCAATTCCAACCTACAGTTAAGACGTCGATAATCGTTTTGAGGCAATATCCACATGGTCAAAGAGCTTCCGCTTCGATCATTCAAAAAATAAAGTCATCCATCATTGTATCAAGAACAGCTGGGCCCAAAACTTAACAACAATGCGAAAGCCACGACCACAGCAAGCACGACGCAACATAACAGTTGCAAACAGAGTATACTTGATCGTGGCACCTTCAGATTCTGCTTCATTTACATCTACAATCTTCTTTTCCGACAGGTAGACAGGGATTACACTGCCACAGTTGATCAACAAGCAGTTCTTAAGGTCTCTTTCAAATGGGTTCATCTTTGCAGATAGAAGAGATATGTACTCACCCGGTATGAATATTACTTTCGTCGATTTCGAGCCTTGTCGGCCTTCCTCAGAAAACACAGGCATGGTTAGTACGAGCAAGCATTTCCGCAATGGCTATACTTGTGATCAGTCCGCACTACTTTGCTGCATAACAAACCCTAGCTTCATTCGAGCACTGGCAAAAGTCTTGCGCTAACTTTCTTTTCCTCGCGAACAGGAAATTACTAGTGATAAACATACATCTACAAATTATTTGATCGCCGGCTTATGATACTTCGAAGATGACTAGAGGTAAGGAAATCCGTGTGCACACCCTGCATCAACTTCTTTGGGCGATGCATATCGCGGTACGTACCTTAGGGGAAATCCTGCTCTTCCGACCTGCGGACAGCAGCTCACGTCAAGTGCAGAATTATTCACGAGTTCCATCATACGCTTGCAGGCCGGCGCTCTCTGACGTGCCAAAACTGAAAGAAAAAAAGAAGTTCAGATCAGTACTCATGTACGCCTATAAACGGTACTCTTGAATGCAGAACACTGCATGACCGGTTGAATGAGCTTTCAAAAGGTGCAGGAAATATCTCGGCCACAAATGTAAAGATAAACGGAGACCCGTCGACGCGGGGAGAGGAGAGAGTACAGGATGATCAACAACGTCTTTGCCTGCTCTCTGACTGCACTCTGCGTTCCGGTGCCTCACTGCGTCGACACGGTTTGGAGTCCGGCAATCTGCAGCGCATAAATCGCGGATCACTGCTCCGTGCTTTCAAAAACAAAAAAAACAAGTACGCAAAACTCGAACATTATATACTTTGCGACCTCTTTCAAAGCACAAAGCAAGATAATTCTACCGAATCTATCAAACTCTTGTGGTGCTTATTGCCGATGAATGCAGGCTTGGGTATTTCCATGAACAAGTATTGACTCACACAATAATTTGTCTCTGTAACTCAAGAGCTTCAATATCACCTCCAGATCTGTCTAGAAAAAACGCGTCAAAATGTGAAAATCCACCGGAAACTTCTGGAAATTTTCTGTGTTGTCACGCGCCAACAAACACCTGAAGTCGTCGAGAGTCACCAGCTTACACCTGTCTTTTTTGTTTTCTCTTTGATTGTCTCTATCTCCGCAGCATATCATGGCAACCCATATTGTTTTGCAACAGCAAATTGCTCATGGTATGATATTTCCCGCACTAACCCTGCTCATCATGTTGATGCAAATCTGGGTTCTGGAAACAACTCGCGGTTGCAGACAATGAAGATGTCAAAGCATAAGCCCTAAAAGAATATATGTATGTCGTACTATATGTGTGCTGCACAAGCTTTCACCTGCTTATTGTTTTACTTCAACTGAAGATTTCTGCACCTACTGATGCTCTCATGATGATGAATCCTAGAATTCTTTTCCAGGGAGATAACCCTTTTTCTGATGGAAATACTTACAATCAATTTTTTTTCTAGGGCTTTTTCTAGCATCAGAGCATCATTTGAGATGTGCAGAACAGATTGATGAAGCAGCTACAAACCGTATCTTCCCTTCGGGGTAGTGGGAGGAGGAGAAGGGCACGGAGCCGCGCGGGAGTTGTGCACGGCCATCGTAGCACCCCCTCCTCGTCCTGCACGGGGGCAGTGAGAGGGGAACGCGAAAGTTGAGGCGGGCGCAGGTTTAAAACTCCCGTAGGCCACGGCCCGGGCACGAATGGCCTTGTCCGGGCCATCCACACATTGGCATGGTAAGATCAGCGGTTTTTTAGTTTGGGGCGAATTCTTGCCACTTGGCGACAAAAAAATTCAGTGTGACTCGTATGAACCATTTTTGTGGAGGGTAAAGCCAGAGGGCGAGGGCAGTACAAAATTTATGGCTCATGTGAGGCAATTGTCGAGTGCAGGTCCATTAAAGTAATACCTGATGAAGGAGAGGAACTTTTCGAAACTAAAATTGCCTACTCACAAAACAAAATGTGACTCCTCTCCTTTGACAAAAAAAAGTCACTCTGTAATGTTACCTCCAAAGACACTACCTAAAAAAATTCTGGGAGGTCTTTATGTACACCAAAGTCACCAGATTTTTAGGACTTTTTTTCCTGAATTTGCCATATTTAGCCAAATTTGGCTAATCCCTCTTGTGGATGGTCACAAGAGTACCACACCAAAAAAAAAAAAAAAAAATCTTTTTTATTTTTGGTTGGGTTTTTAAATATTATTATATATTTTTTAGTATTTTTTTTCGAATTTTGACAATTTTAACCAAATTTGGCTAATCCCCCTTTGGGATGGGCAAAAAAGTACCCAAACAAAAAAAAAAAAAAAAAACCTTGAGCAATATGAGATAGGTATCTGAACATGCATGAATACTGTATAACACAGTGTATGAATACTTTTGGCTTTTTTTCTTTCTTTTTTCTTTTTTTTGGCAGTGGGGTAGTAAATTCAATTGATACTTTTTCAGGGCTGCTTTGTATAATCTTTGCACAATTGAAGAGTTTTACCTGATCATTTTGTCAGCTCTTCCTTGCAAGATAAATGTTACATTCAACTTACATCTTTGTAGCCTCATCCAGGTGTTTGAGTGTATTTTTTCCTTGAACTTTTATTTGTCTGTGTGTATACTGTATACTAACTCTAATATTGGGGCACACATTGTTCCATTAATGAATGGTGCAAGTAATTTCTAAATAATTTTTCACATATGATTAGCTATATATGATTAGCCTGCCAATCAGGGTTCCAATAGACATTGTGTTTATTACTAGTTGATGCTAGAGCATTGAAGATGACCCAGTTAGGGCTTGGGTTGGGCAATGATTGGGCTCTCATATAAGCATGATGATGATTTTGGGGCTTTTTGGGGCCGTTTGGATATGTGCAGCTTTTGCTCTCTACAAATACCTTTAATTCACATAAAGGGGTATCAATGTTGGCAAGTTCTTGGATTTGAGTAAGGTCATGTCAAGTTATAAGGTTAGATTTTAGGGTCTTTGACAGAGGTTTCAAGTTTTTTTCAATAATTATTAGAATTTAATTAAAAGATCAACTTATTTTGAAAAATGATTTCAAACTTCAACTGAGGGTTCTGCCTCCTTTTTAAATGATTCAGGTTGTCTAAATACATAAATATAATTTTATTAAAATATATATAAACTTGACCTTACATTTTAAGAAAGGTATTGCATTTAATTGGTAGTACATATGTACAGAAAAATGTTTTGTAATGTGTGTAGAAAATATTATTTTATTTTATTTTTAGTTTGATTGTGTGTAATGAAGATGAAATCGGAGCCTTGTCTTAAACCAGATTAATTCCAAAAAAACATTTGTGAAAATGATCAGAACTGAAGCTTTTAGATATCCAACAAACAATTCTCAAGATTAAACCAAAGATTTCAATTTTTTTTTAAAATCAAGTTAGAATTGAAACTAAAGGTTCCTTTTGAAATAAATAACTAAAAAACACTAGTAGATACCTAAAATGTTGATATTTCACTTCCAAGTTGCCATACACATATTGAATATTTCGGAAAAGGAGCAAATGAAGGATGAAATTGTTCACAAAGCACTTGCATAAAATTCCTAGGAGTTGTAGGGATCTTCAAACACTTGTATGATACCTCCCATGCTTAAGCTGTTGCTGTAAGAATCCCAAGATCAGGTACGTTTAGGTTCACAATAACCTTGACCTTGTAATTTTACTATGGGTAAAGCCCATGGGTGGTGGACATCCAAAATGAGGAGCCAGACTCAACCCTCACAAGATTCTAACTAAGCCCCTTATTTTGAGAACGTCCCCTGACCTTGGGCCTTTACCCTACACATACACATTCTCAAAAAACAAGTTGTCAAAAGTGGAGTAACTCTGTCATAAGTGAGGAAGATGGATTGTCAATACATGCAATTTGTTTTAAAGAAGATTTTGCAGCATTCCTAAATCATGAAAGTATGCATGTGTATGGTAAACCTTGAGGCCATGGGGTTTACTGGAATAAGGGCTTTGTCCAATTCTTTTTCTTCCAATGATGTACTTACAGATGGGCTTTCTGTATTTTGAAACATCCCCCAAACAGTGGAGGGAAAAATGTTTCGGGTCACATGCCCTCCAATTAAACTAAAGAATTCAGAGCAGGTCTATAGTGTTTACATCCAGAAAAAATATGGTGTCTGCATCATCTTGCATTGCATTCCCTTTCACAACCTTTTGAACTTTTTGCCTTTTTCACATGATGCCACTCTGCAGCCAACTTCAACTCAACAATTGCATGTTTTCGTGGTCAATTGTTTATCCAATTATCACCAAAATTTTAGTACTTTGTAGAATACAAATAAATTCATCTAGATTAATGCTAAGAGTTGTTAAAAGGATCATTATAACTTTGCAATCCTGACCTGCACATTTTTAACATTTAAGAGTAAGACTTGATGAGATACCCTTACACGCTGATGTTTTCAACTTTTATTTAATCTACTCAGCTTTTCTTTTATAAAATTTATTTAAAATTACCTGCCAAAAATACTAAAATTGAATATACTCTCCCAACAATGGAGAAGCACCCATAGAAACTCAACACGTCTTACCTATTTATCTCTAGCGGCCTTTACTCAAGAGAACAAAGGAGTTACATCAAGTTCCAACTCTTATAAGTACAAAAAAGCTACCACTAATATCCTGATAGCTACATATAACAAACTTTATCAACTTTGTACTGGATGAGGAAAAGTGTACGCTGTTTTTGAAAATGAAGATGGAGCAGCTTCATAAATGTTCCTTTCCCAGGATGTACAAAGATGAGAGGAGGTAGCATTGTGGAATTTGGGGATGGAAGATAGTGGCTCCTCTCATCCATGGAGGGCAGTTCAACAAAGTTCATCCTTCGGCATCCACTTTGTGATGGAAGTGGAACTGCCAACCATTTCCTAAATCATGGATATGGTGGTCTCTGTCATTGATATAGAGCCCATCCATTGCATGTGTGGGGTAAAATCCCCAGAAGGGGGAGCAGGGGCATTCCCAACATAAGGGGTTTAGGACCCTTACACTTAAGAGTAGGATGGATCTTATGTCTACTTAGGGATCTTACACCCATAAGTAGGTAGGTAAAAGATCTTTCTTGCATTTCAGGAATAGGTGTAATATCCTTCTTCTTTTATAGAGATATACATGGATATAAGATGCCTCCAAATACGCTAAGAAATTTCTCAAGGGGGATACATCAAGAGAGAAAGAGAGGTCATCTTCATTATCGAGCAAGTGTGTAAGAGGAAAAAAAAACACAGCACACTCAACTCTAGGGAAGTTTGCATTACATTCAAGAAGATTCTCCCTTATGTAAGAAGGAGGTTGGTTGGGCCCCAGGATAAGTTGAACTACCGTACTCACCAGGTGCACAGATGGCAGGGGCGCACCTACTGAATAGCAATAGCACGTAATGCTCATGTCCCCTGTTTAAACACTTGATACTTGGAAGTTGGTGGTAGTGGTAGGCATTGTGAACCATAAGCTGATACATGGGAGCAAGGAAGAATGATCAAAAGTCAAAGTACATTGAAGTTATTTGGAGTAATTCAGAATGATCCTCAAGGATGGGAAGAAAGCTCCATGCAGCGATTCTTTAACTGTCAACTTTTCGCCCTGAAAAATACGATTTTGACCTAAACAAAGGATTTTTCATGGAAAAAATGACCCAAATTTACCAGATTTTGAAGAAAAAAAAAATCCAAATTGCCAGATCCTTATGATAAATCAAGCCATGTTCCAAATTCCAATCAGTTACATTTGAGAACCCCTTGATGAATTATTTTGGTGGTTTATTAGAAAGTATTAGGTTGGCTGTACCAGCTTATGTATTTATGGTAGGAGATTAGTTCATTAATAGCCAGGATTAGCCAGTTGTGGTCTCCTCACCTTCAAGCTTCAGAATTCTACCCTTGATGGGTTAAAAGTGCTAAGTTCCTCAACAAGAAACCATTTGGGCATTGGATTTTTTGTCCAGTATTAATTGTCCAAGAGAGTTAGTGGATGCCTGGGGGCTCTCATGACAACAACCCCCCTCACCAAAACCATTCAGTTGTTCATAATGCATACATCCAGTTGGTTTCGTATCTTTTCTATCTTCCATCATTCTTTTGTGCTTCCTTGGCGCACAAAATCATCTATGCTGTTGACCTGGTGCATTCTATTCACATCAACATTTCTTTGTCTACAACTTGATAATGGTCAACTCTTTGACTGCCCCAAATATGCTTGCAGAATCACGATCTAATTTGAACTCCACCAAAAAAAAGTCTGACCTTTTACCAATAGACATTGAGATTATAATCAGACACCGGTCTCTTTCATTTCACGACCAAGCTAGGTCAGCTCTCACTCACCTCATTGTGAATGCAGGGAGCTGGACAGTGTGTCCCATCAAGAGCTTTTATATTGCATACATGGAGCCATTCTCAACCTAATATCCTGCAGAAAATGCTTCTCTTATGCCTTGGATCAGTGAAGACCATATGTGAAATCAACCAAGAGGATTGTTGTCCCTGTTTGCACAGCACCCACAAAAGTTAAAAAGAAACAGAAGTGGAGAAAAAACCAAGCATTCATAACTTCAAGCAAAGAGTGTCACAAAAGAGCAATTACAGCCAGGGCTAATCTTCTCACATCATCAGTTGTGCAACTGGTGAAGAACCTTAAGAGCACACAATTAGACCAGTGTAATCATGAATTTGTTGATCAGATGTGTCATGATGGTGTTGCATTGTTCACATTAAGAAAATTACTTATGCTGGAATGTCAGTGGAGGTAGGCATCCACTAGACAAACAGATTCTATATGTGGAGCTTCTAGAATCTAGACTACAAGATGAATCCAAACTCAAAAATAACTAACCACAACAGAATAAGGGCTTCTGCACAATATCTTCCTGCAGTGACTCTGGATTCACTAGTCCCACACTTTGGGTGGACAGTCCACTGACTTTTCTGGCTGGTGTCCTAAAATGCATGTGTGGCATAATGCAGATTCTTTAGTTCAGAAATCACAACAGGAAGTACAAGAATTCCATTCATCAAAACAACACATCTTCAATTATTTGCATTTTCCATGTTCTCATTGCCACATTCTTTCCACCCTTATGGCTGTCATCTGGATAATGCACTTGGTGTCACCTCCAGGTTTTAGATGCCAGTATACCACTGCCAGCAGCTCATCCTCTGTAATTGCTTCTCTCTATACATAGACATCATGTTACCCCTCTGAGAATTCATTCATCATCTTGCATTTAGAAACAGAATTAATTAGCTTCAGAGTGATACAGAAACATGCCACCTCCATGACTTTTAGGAACAGTTCCATGACACCTTTTTGCCACTCTTGATGGATTGCTTCCATATTCCATGAATTCTCCTCCTGTCTTAGAGCAGAACTGCAGCTCTGTGCAGGTAACACACTTCAATTCAATCGCAATTAGTATCACCATTGCACATCTCTTTGGTTCTGCATGCAACTGTAACAAAAAAGAAACAATTGGTAGTATAACCTAGACTGCAGTCTTTCATCCATCAGTAAACACAGTCAAGAGTATGAGCCACTCCCATTATGTCTATTTTTTCCTGCAAACACTAGGTTGTATTTCAGTAAACTGGACAAACTGCATCACTGATCAAATTCCAGCCAGAAAGAGCAAGAGTCTTGAAAAATCAGCACAAATATGTCAAGCAAGCAGCAGGACTTTTTGTTACTCTGTTTGTAGATCTGCTTCCAGAACTTATATGGCTCTAATCAGTTCACTGTATCTCTGTTTCACATATAGACACACTCTCAAGACTCAACTGTCATTGTCTATGCAGAACTCCAGAAGGTCATAGTTATCCAACTGTTTTCTCTGGCACATCTAATCTATTAGGCAATCCCAACTCAATTCAACATGTTCAGTATTTTGCAATTTTTTTCTGTCAATGCCCAGTTCCTACTCCACATGCAAGGCTATTTCAAGGACTTCAATCTTGATATCAGTCAACCTTGTCTGGTAGGTCAGTATGATGCCTAGGAGTAGACAGTCATACACTAAATCACAAATGTCCCAGTGCATATCTGCAATTCACAACTAGAGACTCCAAGGACCAGATTAGCATTCTTCAACTCAAAATCTATATAATTGCTAGTCAGAAATTATTTCAAGAACCATTGACACGACCATAACTACTTTGTCTAATATAGCAATGGACCAGCATGAGAACTACCATCCCAACTCATCTCAAAGACACTCATCGAAAATCTGAAATGACATCAGGGGTTTGCATTTGTCAAATCAGGGTCCTATGACAAAACTGCAAATAACAGAGGAATGATCAGAATAGCATAGCCAAGAAAAAGCAGTAACCACAGTGCAGAAGTTCAAGGATGCCATTGCCTGCATCCTTGGTAGTTGTGTTGCATGCTCTCCTATATACATTTCACTTTTAAGATCTGTAGGTGACGGCATCCATTCAAGATTTGCTGGATATGGAAAGTGATCAGGTTGTGAACCCACAGAGTAAGAAATATGAGATTAGCAGGCCTGCCAGAAATATGTGATCCGATACTTGTCCAATGTTATGTCTTTTCAGCTAGAGAGAATTTTCTTGTTTGTCCTACATATGCATTGAGAAGAGGACTTGAACAGTAGTCCTTCACAAATTTGTCTCTAATAATCTGAAATGATTTGAAACTTCTACTTCTACAGAAAAGGAACATCTCCGATTCGAGAAAAGGAACACCAAAAAAGAAGAATTTCATTGCAGAACGTTTGCAACAATCAACTGACGGGGACCCTTGTCAGACCACGATACTTACCTCACGAGTGAAGACGACAGCGGAGGTGAAGAGAGCAGCAAACTCCCGTGTCTGTCTCTTCTGCAGCGCAGCAGAACGCCGACTAAGCCGACAGCGACAAGCGACGAAAATCGAGGCACGGTTTCAGAACGGAGTGGCTTTCTGTCCCAATTCGTAACAGTAAACCCTATTCTTCGTATCTTCCCTCCTCTTTCTCTCTCTCTCTCTCTTTCTCTCAGATCGTCATTTGTGCATTGCGGTGTGGCTATTTTCTGCTCTGCGTTCTTCACTCCAAGAACAGGTGCTCCTACGCAACTTCAAGCGACTTCTCTGCCTTATTGCGGTACCATCATCACTCTACTACTCCTTTTTTTCAGAATTGGAACGCCACTTTTGTTGCTCTTTTGTTGCTGTTTCGCTTTCTCCCCCCCCTCTGCTCGGTCGGTTTTCTGACGAAGACATCTTTTGCTTCAAGTTTGCTTCTCCATTTTAATTGCATATTCTGGCCAAGCTCTCTTTGCATGTATGTTTCTTATGTCTATATGGGGGTGTCTGGCTTCCAGAACCGTCTAGTTTTGCTTTCTTGGTCAGATCGGGAGTTTCGGGTATATTTTTTGCTTTGTTTGTTTTCCACGCTAAACGTTTTACGACGGAGTCGCCGTTCTTGCAAGAACTTGTGTTGCGTATAAGCGCAATTTTTATTTTATTTTTTGTTTGGGGGTGGGGGGGGCGGGGGGCAAGGTTTACATCTTCCTTGGATTGTCATCTTCTTGTTTTGCATGGTTTTGTGTCTGGAACAGAGGAAAAGGGGCGATGGCGCGGTATGATAGAGCCATTACAGTTTTCTCACCCGATGGGCATCTTTTCCAAGTTGAGTACGCACTCGAGGCAGTCAGGAAGGGAAATGCAGCTGTTGGAGTGCGAGGCATCGATACCATAGTTCTCGGTGTTGAGAAGAAATCCACAGCCAAGCTTCAAGATGCAAGGTCAGCTTCTCTCCCGTCTCTCTTGCTCGCGTTTGCTTGATGTCATAACGAAGAAGGTCTGTCTAACTTCTCCTGAACCAAGTGCCAAATCTCTGTTTTCCTTCTTTCATAGTGTATGATGCTTCCAAACTACAGCAGCGAATTGTATCCAGTCCTGCTTAGAATTCCAACAGTACACACCGAAGGCTTGACAATCTGAAAGGACTGACCACGGCAAACTTGAGAGGACAACATAGTTCAGTTTGAACTCTTATGGGTATGATTTGGGGATTTTTTTGCAGAACTGTTCGCAAGATCCTTAAGTTAGATGATCATATATCGTTAGCCTTTGCAGGCCTCACTGCCGATGCACGTGTCCTCGTAAACCGTGCTCGAGTGGAGTGCCAGAGCCATCGCCTCACAGTTGAGGATCCTGTCACTGTTGAGTACGTTACGCGGTTCATCGCTGGCTTACAGCAAAAGTACACCCAGAGTGGTGGAGTCCGTCCCTTTGGAATATCTACACTAATTGTAGGCTTTGACCCCTACACTAAAGCACCTTCCCTCTATCAGACTGACCCTTCTGGCACTTTCTCTGCCTGGAAAGCTAATGCTACAGGTCGGAACTCAAATTCTGTGCGTGAGTTTTTAGAGAAGAATTACACTGAGACATCTGGTATGGAAACTGTCAAGCTTGCTGTTCGAGCACTACTGGAAGTAAGTTGGATTCACCATCTTCCTATCTACCTCAACATTTCTGTTTTCATTCTCATATCTCCTCTTCCCTGAAGTATAGAAGGTATTGATAGGCTATGGATAATGCTTCACTATCTGTTAGTTGGCTTTTGTATGTTTAGAGACCAGAGTATGACCTTCAGTGATCCCAAGGTGAGTCGCATAAAGAAGATGACACTTGTTTCCTTTAGACAGATTTTGGGCAACTGCTGATCCAAGGGGGCTTTGTCAGGAGCTCCTTGGTCTGCTGCATATTGTTGTACATTTTTCAGCTGCAAAAGAGGTCACTACATGAAATGGTTTGTTATTGAGGTTACAGAATAATATAACAGACATTTCTTCATCTTCAGCTAAGCTCTGAGCAAGAGATACAAATTTGTGGTCCATTGGCTCAAAGAAACCTGACTGTCAGTGGCTTCAGGTTGCTCAGGATTCAGTGTAGGCAATATGAACTGCTAATTGCAAAGTTGGTTGCACAGCACTAAGGGACTTTTTGGCATCTGGGCAGGTGGTAGAGAGTGGTGGAAAGAACATTGAGATTGCAGTTCAGACCTATGATGAGGGCTTGCGATTGCTGGAGGAAGCAGAAGTTGAAGAAATTGTTGCAGGTATTGAGGCTGAGAAGGCTGCAGCTGAAGCTGCAAAGAAGGGTCCTCCACGTGATACCTGAACTTCTATTCCATGCTTCAATACATAAAGATTGGTATCTGATGCTGTAGTCAGTCATAGCCAACAAATGAGTTAATAGGGCACAACTTGCATTTGCTTGTGTGGCTTCTGCAATGTTTTGTAGAGATTCTTGGAGTTGCATCATTACCCTTTGAGATGCTGCGGCCTGGTCTGTGATTGATGGACCACAAGAGGTCAGCTTAGATCCACAGTTGCGCATGGTTATTTAGTCCCTTTGTGAGACAGTCATCTGACCCAAATCAATTTACCATAGTAACAGCTGTCATGTATAGGTGAAATTCATAAGAGCTGATGAATGATTGGCACTGATGTAGAAGGTATTAGCTATGTATTTGATTTGGCCCACTTTCCAAAACCATTTAGGTACTCTTGTTTCATTCTTTTGCATCCTGGATAGTGATGAATAGCATCTTGAAAAGTCACAATCTGCTGCCAATTCTGCATTGTTTGAGCATCTGACCTTGGTTTGTTTGTAGGTGCATTAATTCAAGGTTTTCCTATTTCAAATGTGATCCCATTCTTTTTAAGTCTAGCTGTTCACATCATTTATGTCTCCTTGAATGTGAGGGCATATGTTACAGTGTGAATTTGGCAAATATGTGGCATAAAGAGAGCTGTTATAGGATAAAATCATGTGATAACATAGGTACACAAGCCAGTCATTGGTGTCATGCAAAAGCTGCAATCTAATTACTAGTAAGGCAAAGTAAAACAAAATGCAGGGTCATCAAATCCTGAATGATGTGTACCTCCAATTGCTTCCTGTCTAGTTGATAAATTGCTATTGTTTACAAGTTTATACAGCTTTTCCTCTTCATCTGCCTTAACCAGGATTGTTCAATCTAGTTCTGTGTTCACCAACACCTTTGCATGCTTGAGTATCCATCTGATGCTTGCAGGATATGAGAACTTTTGAGTTCAAATTGCTAAAAGTAACATGTTACATGAGAAGTGATTAGTTATTAGAGCAGCTCCAGCAGTAATCGGCACTTCCAAGACAATAAGAAGTGATAACTATCTAGACCCAATAAGATGTCATAACTATCCATATCTACTACCATGAGAGTCATATTGCATTGCACGTCACCAACCTTGACTGGAACCTCATCAATCTAACCCATGGCTTGTGTAACAACACCAGATGCAGTCTTGTAGGTTTTTGAACTAGAAACAAGATGCATTATGCCCAGTTCCTGGATAACTGCTGCAACCAAGACCAACATTGACACTCCAGTGTCAACCAACCCCTCATCCACATAGTTATTGATTTCTACCAATAGATGGAGGGTTTTACTTTGATGTGTCTTGTTGATGCAAATCCTCCGAGCTGCTGTGGGTGCTGATACCATGGATATCTGGTTTTCACCAGCTTCTGAATCCCTATGCCTCCTTGCTAACTTCACCAAACTTTCAAAATGCTCCAATTTTCCTAGTATCATGAGGATAGTTTCCATGGACGAAAGGGAAATTTTTCCTTTAATGAAGTGGGCAACGATCTTAGATTTGACAGATGCCTCCCTGTTGTTCCCATTCCTTCTCCAATGACTTCAAGACCTTGGAACAGTTACACCTGGAACAACCTCTACAGGCATTCTCTGTTGAAGAACTCTGGTGTAAGAGAATACATTCTCACCACCACAAAGTTTATTTAATTGTTGCATTATAACCTCCAAAAAATTTGCTGCTCCAGAGTGGGATTTCCCATCCTTGGGTTTCTTCCAACATCAATATTCAGAATGACCTAAACCTGAGCAGAAAGAACACTTCACTCCACAATTTTTTGTCCAATGAGACATGCCACATTTGGCACATTTTGGCCATGGTTCATTTAATCTTGGAAGGTAATAGCTAAGTGGTCATCTCCTTTGCAAATCTGGCATCCACCAAAGATAGTGAAGGATGAGGATGCACCAAAATTAGATGCATTTCCTCGAAAGAAACTAATCAGTGTGTTGTTCAAAGCAAGTCTGACCTGCTTCTCCACTGTAGTTTCAGAAACTCCATCTTCATGTTCTTCCTTCAAAGGTTCATAGGGTGTCTCCCCAAGTTCTCCCAACACCTTTTCCAACTCTGTTGCCACTACAACCAACTCCTCAATATGAGTAAAGGTCCTCACAACACATACTTTGCAGATCTCCAGTTGCAACCTGGCCATATGCCTTTGCCTTTGTTCTGCATCCTGTATTCTACCCCTTTGGAAAAGTTTGTCAAAAAGTTCAAAGTATTTTTGAACTCTTTCTTTAGGTTCTTGTTTAAAGGCATCTAGCTTCATTCTGGTATCATATGCATCCACACCACCATATTTCTGGACAATTAGTGTACACAAGTTTGTCTAGTCAGCTGGTGCTGGATTTAATCTCCTAAACCACTCCTTGGCTCTTCCTTCAGATTCAACTTTGCAATCTTGAAGAGCTTGTCTACATTGAGATCTCATACCTCAACAGCCATAGTTAACCTCTCCACCCAGTCATTCACATCCCATCCCCAAAATAACTCATCCATGCCCTGTGGGCTAGTCGTCTTGCCAACAATTTAAAGTCTGACCCCACAACAAATCTACCGAGCTCAAGAAAATCTGTCATAGGTTTTCTAGTTCTGGTTATTTTCCATCCACCCCTTCTGAAGCCACTGCCTTTATCCTATTATCATCCACCTTGATACTGTAATTAGCATCACTGCTGAATATCTCCAACCCAACCTACCATACAAGTCCTCATAGTAAATCTAGCACAACATGTGGGCATTTCTACCAGAATAGGAAACTCTTAAACCCAATCCCCAATTTTTATATTGGAATCTAATTCAGGATGGTAAAACTTGGCACAATAACCTATATTGTCTATATCCACAGGCATTAAAGTGTCACCAACCCTAGGAATAGAGGTGATTCTTTCCCTAATTAACCTTCTCTCTTCAATCTAACTAAAACGACCAAGAACAGGTAAAGAAGAAGTGGGATTCACTGGACTATATGAGGACCCACTGTCATCAATCAGAACCTGTCTGAGTCTTCAGCAATACTGCAGCTTTTGAAAAGAACCCAGCATGTATCATGATTATGGCAACATCCCCAACTATTACCTTAGATGGATCAAAACCAACAGTCCTCATTGATGCAAATCCTATTATTCTTAGGAGAAGGAAGCCGGCTTGTGGTTCCCAGGAAAAACCAGTTTCATCAAACCCAGAAACCCCAGATTGTATTCTTCAATTCATCAAAAAATTACATCCTTCAGAAATCAATCCCCTTCAGCTATTGCAAATTTCTTGGAATGTTAAGTAAGAAACTCGGATTGATCACCTTCACTGACTGGACCTAATGGGATGAAACTAGATGGTATGAGAAAAACAGAATTGTTCATTTGAAGATTCCAATTAATACTGTAGCCCGCATCTGAAGTATGCCAGATTTTCCAGCTCAGTAGATGGGATCTCATACCGACATGCTGCACCCTCAAAATTTTATCTCCTGCTTGCAATAGATCCTCCACACCAGGTATGTAAAACCTAGTAAAATGGTTTGGTGGGATGGTGAGTCTAGGAATGCAAATGTCTCCTATTCTACGTACCCTACTCTATATTTCAGAACCTAAAGCTGATATTCTATGCAAGGTAGGAGGTAAAATGGTACTGCCTTTGGAGTTCTACTGTTGACTCCCACCCTCCTGCTCCATTGTACATTCTTATCCACACTTGTGCCCGGGTATAAAATCCATTATTGCTTAGTTCAACTACAAAATCACCAACTTGAACTTCATCAGGATTAAGCCCTATGATGTTTACTACTCCAAAACCTAACAAACATAAGATCAACACTCCGATCTAAGGCCCAATCTGTCTTCTTGGGTAATCGAATCTAATGACTAACTACTGCTTGTGAACATCCTGGGTAATCTCATCTATCCTAAATTCATCTTCACTGGAGGTTGACATGCTGGAATCACAGAACATTGACTAATAACTACTGTCATGTTCCAACTGTTATGATCATTCACATGATAATGTTCATTCCAACATAACCGACCACTTTAATACCAAAAGAAACATACCACAAACTCTCTCTATGGTATACACATTGAAACTACCCAACTCAAACCTGAATCCTGCTAGAAATAGATGTCAATAAACTCAAACATATCAGACATTCATATTGAACCCAATTGCCTTTCCATGAATAATTTGAAAAGTAGAACATATCAATTCTTGAACATTTCCATGTCCTACCATAGACTGTGCATGTCCGTCACTAATGAAATATTAGCTGCCATAGAAGCTCTGTCCCTACACCATTAAGACCTAGGAGTGTGAAACAAGCTTTCTTGAAGTTCTAGCCATGGATCAGATCGTTCTATGTTCATTCAGTCTTTAAAGCTTCTATGCCCACCCCTACTATGTAATGCAACAAAACGGACTTTTATTCTCTGGTTCATAACCGAGAAAATGGACACCCTAAAACCACTACAGACACAATTATGGGTACTAGTTGTCCATTGAACTATGAGATATGAGGTTTTATGTAAAACCACTAAACGTAGAATGCAAATTCATTACTCCAAATTAAGGTTGAAGTATATGCATCAAGCTGACTGTTTTGCACCATCTACACAAGCTCAACCTGACTGTTTTGCACCATCTACACTAAACCTAGGATACCCGAAGAAGGTTTCTAATACCTAACACTCCAACAGCCACTACCCATCCCTGATTTTCATTTCTAGACATCGCTTAGACATATGCATTATGGTTTATCTAGCTACATGCTCATCTAACTACAGCTCAGACCACGTAAATTCTTCATCACTTCTCAACAGCAACTCCTTATAGAAAGCTTACTCATCACAACACACTATTATCACTAAGTAGTAGCGAAAAAAGTTTCAGCAGTTACAGATGCAACAGCAAGACTACACAACAATTTGATAAATCACTTAACTTCACTCTACCTATAACACCTTCTTCTACCTTAAATCCTCCACAACACCGCCAAAATTCCGATGCTTCATCAATGTTGTTCTATTCTCCACCATCGGAAGCTCTGCTTAGATAAAATCAACATTACACACAAACAACAAAACAATCCTTCACAACCACACATGCCTTCATGAAGTATTTTAAGGCGAAATCTTAACTGAAGAAATAAACAGTGCTAGAAAGCTTTCCACCATCACTGTGCAAAAAGTTGATAATCACAAGAGCCCAAAACCTAAAACTCCATTCACACAGAAAGCGCATCAAACTCCTTTATTTTTCACCCACTTCATTATGTTCACACTACAACGCACTGAAACTCAAAACAAGTCACACAATGTCTCCACACCAACCATACACATGTGGCCCACTACTTTCCTCCAACAAAAGACATTCAACTTGTATTTAAATGATATTAAAGGATGAACAAGGCCTTAGCATTCAAACATAGAGTACATGAAGACCCACTTCCTTCAACTATAACACTTCCACTTCATACAACTAGCATCTAACTACTACCCGTAACAAGTTCACTATGTTTTTGTTCCTAACCTTCTCCTTAAAACTCAATATTTAAATGCTACAAATTTCCATGCAAAGCACCATCATTCATTAAAAACATTACCAAAAATGTATTTTCCAAAATTGATTTGAACAACATATCGCACATGAGCTGCAACTCAACAATTGGTCTTGCAAAATGGCTTCATGGGAGATCCATCTTAATGCTTTCATATATCTGTCACTTCCTAAATTCAACTACCAAAAACTAATACCACTAACACTAAAAGACAAAAAGACAAGCAAAAAACAACCAAATGGATCCTCCTACCTACCAAAATTGCTAAAGTTCACTACTTGTTACCAAGAGATCCTTCATCCATATATCAAAGTGGTTGTATTGTGCCTAACTTTTCACCCCAACATTGAACCTTTTAACTTCCCTTTCTTTAGCTTAAGCTCATAAGCATTTATATTTCTTGCCTCCATGTTGCCATTGAAATGTGTCCTTGCCATGCTTGCACATTCGAACTTAACCAAGTTAAATGTAAATTTAAAATTGTTTAACTTAAAAGGGTTGATTCTTTCTGACCTTCTCAAATTAAATGCCAAAAAACTATCACCATGTATCTTTGAATTATAATAATTTTTTTGTTGTCTAGTTGTGCCCAACAAGATTGAAAAATCTCAACCTTCTCAATAAACAACCCAAGAAATTGTCTAATGGAACAAAAATAAATTGAGCTCCACCAAAACCATAACCATGTATAATATCTACTTGGTATAGATCCCACAACCTTCAAATCTCCATATCTTTACTTCAACTTTCAAATACATTTTTTGTTTTGGTTCACCAAGAACACTCCCCCACCCTTCCCCCAACCTTATTTTTAAGTTTTAAAACTATCAAAAGACAATTTCCTTTGATAAACCCTTCGTTTTCAAAAACCATAAAAAAATAAAAGTTTCCTCTCACCATATCTTCTTTCAACCAAGAAAAACCCTAAGGAAGATTTACAACTCACAACATGTTTTATTCTCCCTCTTTTTCCCTTCCCTTCCAAAAATTTGAAAATCAAAGTTGCAAAAGGTGAAATAATTATTTACATATGTACATGGTGCAACTCTAAACCCTAAACCATTTCTACCTCTAAAAGTTTCAAAGTGAAAGAGCTCCATTTAAGTCCTTGAGGAAGCTACACTTACTGGATGTTGCCCCTTAGTTCTTTTACAATGCTCACAAATTTGTAAAAATTTGTCATATTTCAATGATGTCAACCACATGAACTCTTTTCCCTCACCCCTTCCATGTTATCCTGCAAGTCTAACTTGTCTTTCATTATTGTGAATTTTTTGTCTAGTAAGGTTTTCAAATTTTCCATATTTCATTCTATCACTTTGATATCAATTTGTGCACATTTTATTTTTTCTATCATCTTTGTTTGAATGTTGTATAAGGTTTGATCAGCTTATTTGTGTGTAGGTTGACTAGGTTTGTCACATGGCCAATGTTATGTTTTGCCCACCACATAGGTTGGAAAAGTTGGACTTTGAAGCCTTTGTACATGAGTCTATGATTACTCATGTATGAAAGCACATTGGTTTCAAGTAATTTCACCATATTCTTTTAACATTTTGACAATAGAGTTTCTTTATAATTCATCAATTGTTGAAACTCAAAAAGAAAAGCTTCACTTCATGTTGACATGCACCATCACCAACTCAAAGGGATTAAAAATTTATGGGGTCATTATTTTGATTCAACAACACAGAGACCAATTTTTGTGCATGGGACTATCTTTGAACATCATTTATTTTAAGATTATCAAATTGATAGGACATATTTGAATGATTTTGAAGTCATGGTGGACTCAACATTTGACTTGAGAATAATCCTATTTCTCATCATTTTATCTCTAAGCTATGAACGCAATTTCTCCTTCTTGGGTACATGCTCAAAAAAAACTTTGACCTTGGGTTGCTTTCAACATGATGACCATTGTCTCACAAAAAGGAGCAAATGGACCCATTTGTGACCATTGATGGAAAGTGAAGAACTGAAGGTAAAGGTTGGTTAAGAACTCAATAGGGAAAATCTGAAGGGATATTGAGGATATATGAGCAAAGGTATACATAGGATAAAACAATGACATCAAACAATTGGCATTTCTGACATCCACTACAAATATCATATTGGATGAAAAATGCAATGATGGATTTGCTCAAAAAAAAGGGTGATGTGATATTTATGCTCAAAGGGTCACCTTCGTACAACTCTTTTTCATATGCTCAAAATACAAATAACAATTTTCAGGCCCCTAGAAACCATGATTATCAATGAGGCTTCCTTAACAAGAGTTAGAATCACAAACAACAGTTATTGACACAGCTTCTTTTGCAAGTTCAAATTGCAGATCAAAATGATGCATTTTGTGGACAGCAAGCAAGAGCTGCTGAATATAGGATGTAGATTGAACCAACAGATTTCTCAAAGGGATGCATGAATACACACCTTCAACCACCACATTGGGGACAAGTCATAATGCACGGTATAACTATTTTCATTATCATGAACTGGAGAAGAAAACTCAAGTGTATATTACTCTCTTCCATACTCATGAAGCTTGTATGTGAATACCAAGGTTAGTGACACCCTAGTTTGCAAACTGAAGTTCTTTTCAAGTTCATGACTCTATAGCAAAACAACATTTGTCTTTTGCATAATTTAGAACTCATACCTGCAAGATGTCCTAATGATACCCTCTCACCATGGCACCCAAATGAGGATACACACCCAAAATTCCAATGTTCTCCAGAAAATCTTTAAAAATTCTACAAAGGGATTACCACCTTTTGCCCCTGACAGATCTACAAAAACAGATCAAGCTTCCAACATATGGTGCTGTTCTACCATGCAGAGCTATGAAGAAATCATTGATTCCAAGCACCATAGAAAATGAAGCCAAGTAGTTAAAAACAGAAGCATACCTTGCATAGTGAAGACTGGAAAGAGTTGCAGAGAGGAAAGTGCTCTCTTATATCCTCAATATCCCTTCAGATTTTCCCTATGTGTATATTGAGGATCCTTGAACCATCCGAGCTCCCTCTCTCTCTCTGCATAGTTGTTTCCTCTTTATCAAATTTATTGTGGTCTGTTTTAGATAAGTTTCATAGGGTTTAGACTTTAGACATCAATTCAGTTTGCAGCTAACTTTAGGGTGATTAGTTTACTATGGGTGTTTTTTTCTCTTCTTTTTGAGATTGTATCACCTTCTTCTCCCTGCTGTCAACAAAAGTTTCATGTTTGGGTTAGCACTGATAATCTAAACATCAGCTCTATGTCATATGGCCTTGCAGAAACATGTTGAAGGAACAGAACAGATGATTAGTATAGTGAGCATGTATTGATCTTAGGATGACAGATGGAAACCTGGCCTTGCATTGTGACCTTCTGGCAAGTGTTCATGTTTATCCTGAATGTATCGAACCTGCAACTAACAGAACTGCAAAGCAAACAACTCTCACCTCCTAAGAGTAGGTCGGTATCCCCATAATTGGTATGTAAGCAACCATGAGCAGGAAATCGAAGACCAAAATTGAAACTCCAAGAAGAGACTCAGATCATAAAAGAAGATCAAGAAATGTGCAAGATCGATGAGCATTGCAAATATATTAGAATTCTGTAATGAAGGTTTCATACGACTAACTATGATGACTCATCCGCCTTGAGCGACCGCTGCTTCCGTCGCTGATGCACGTCCCAGTTGAAAACACGAGCAATGGTGACCTCCGTTGTTGTAATCTGATCGCGTAAGAAATACAGGTCCTCCACCATTGCAGCCAAGCTAGTGTTGGCCGTATCCAGGTTCTTTGTTAACAGTTCCATAGCCTCTTCGCAGGTGTACTCCAGCATCACATTCGCCCCAAGCCACAAACAAACAGAATTAGTGTCTTCAAACTGCGCTTGAGAGTAGATCCCCTCCGCAACTTCAAAATCCATCTTCATCACTTCCCCGCTCCCCCGCTTTGCCAGAAGGGTTCCCACAATCTGCAAGCACTTCTTCATATCGGGGATCTTGGACTGAAGGTCTCGCTTCTGCCCCAGTAGCTTCATCTCGGCAATTTTATATTGCTGTAGCTTTTCCTGCAGAGCTGTGAGGGCGGTTGAGGGATCGGAGTTGTACTGTTGCAAGAAGGTGGGCACGTCTTCTACAAAAGACGCAACGGGTATGCCTCGCCGCTGAAAAGAGGACGCCATAGATATTACCCCTAAATCCCTGGTTTCTGCTTCTTGTCCTTCAATCATTCACTACAAAACTACCTCCTGACTGCTGGCGATGAAACAATGCACCAAACGCAGATGCTAATCTCCGACTGATTCTGATCGATTCTACAAATTGCGGGACACAGAAAAGCACGCACCGAGACGAAACATCGAGATGAAACCCCAACATGAGCAAGGAGTATTAGAGGAACCCTAAAAGTTTGGAACCCTAATCCCAAAAGATAAGTAAAGAAGGCAGAACGTTAAAGAAGGAAGAAGGCAAGGGAATTTTGAATTCCATCCAGCATTTTGTTTTCTTCAATTTTGTGATATGGCGAAAAAGTGGTGATCATCCATAACATAAGAGCTTTTGGTGTGTCAATCTTTTACATGGGCAACCTTAGGCGTAATGTGCCATCCCCTTTGAGGGCGAAATATTACTCAGGGTAGGCCGCCCTCCACATACACACTAGACAAAATTCCACCAGTGATTTACTTGGAGGGTAATATTTGAGGAGCAGGGCGTTCCCAAAATAAGCTCCACCCGAGGCAGAGGCAAGGGGTGCTTATTATTTTGGGAACGCCACACTCTGAGAGCTGACGTAAAGCACCCTGGCAGAAATAAATAAATAAATAAAAATTCCATGGTACTTGAAGAGAATGAGAAAAAGAGGAGAGCCATTTTAAAAACGAAACATATGTAGGAACAGGCATTTGTTGTTCTAAACAGCCTGCCTTCTACGGAGCCTGCCTTCTACCGAGGAGAAATTGTGCTAAATAGGGCACCCTACAAATACATTACCAAATGCACTAATTTTATTGTAGGCACTCATTTCTTTATTATCCTGAGGTGTCAACCATTACAAATATCATCTCAAATATATGTAATGTATGTAGATGGTAACCTTAAAAGTATCACATCATAAAGCACTAGGAGAAATTTCCTAGTGTATTTGGAGCATACCTTATCTATCAATTAAGGTAGTTTTTTTTCATTTTGCTTTGTTTGTCATGTTTAGATCTCCCAAACCATGGCAGTCCTCATAGCGCTCTTGGTATCATTGGAAAGCCCTCAATGTTACATCTGCTGGTTTGTAGTGTTTGTAATGTTTAGACCTACAATTTGAGGGATATTGAATATTGAACAACTTTATCAAAAAAAATTAACAAAATCAGAATTAAAATTTTTTGAGAAATTGAAGCATGCTGTGGTCCTGTTGGAAAGTAGATTTTCTTGGAGGTGATTTCTTAATTTTCAGACCTCAAATGTGAGAGAAATCAAATTTTGAGTAATTTCTGTCATTGAAAATTCAATAAAATTTAAAATTTAAGTCACACTTCAACCAGGGGTACAGGCCACACTATATCCTTGAAAATCTCTCCTAAAGAATACAAGAGGGATCTTACGGCTACTATTTAGGCCTTACACCAACTTATATGTGTAGGATCTTGCTCCTAAACAGTAGGAGTAAGATCCCTCCCACTCCCAAATATGAAGATGAAATTCCCTTCTACTCCTACCACCTCATGCTTTCCAGTGGGTAAGCCCCAGGGGAGAGGAACATTCACAAAATGCAGGGCCAGACTCCGCTACTGTATCATCTTAAACCCCCTAACTTTGGGAATGCCACCACCTCGGGGCTTTACAGTAAACAAAACATATGGCGATATAGTGTACATCTTAGATGAAGTCTGGGACACACTTACAAGTCAAGATCATAACATACAATTTACCAAGCAGGTGTGTTACTAAATAGCAATAAGAGTTGATCCCCAACACTATCATCACCTGACTTGCAAGTCATTTTGAGTTGCTGAAATTGCTTGAATTAGAACCTCCACATGACATTCCAGTATTCTACAAATGCTGGACTACAGGACTAGAGAATGGCCCCCATTTGTCACATTCTGCCAGTCAAGCACTCAGCTGGCCTAGCAGGAAAAGCCAGCAGAATTGGCCATTTGGACCCCTTCAAATGCAAGGGTATATTTAGGGCTCTATGTGCAGAATGGGGACTGCTGCAGAAAATTTAGGGCTAACTATATTTTTCAAAAACATGCTCAGCAAGCACCACTGTACATATTTTGAACTCAAACCCACCTGCAATTGCGACCTTCACACATGAAATCTGAATCTGTGGTTATGCTAAGTACCACTTGCAAGGTTTAAGAGAAGAGTCTTAGACTTGCTTGTCCTGTGAAAATCTCAGGTAATTTGACAGCTGCAATACTCTAGGAATCGTTTCCAGGGAAGCATTCATTTCCTACTGCTATCCAGATTCACTAACAATGATCACATTGGCAAATGGCTGTGCTTAACGTATAACCAGGTAACAAAATGCAAACCAAATCAGTCAAGATATGGCTCTTTTCCAACAGGATATGTTGTGTCAAGTGAAAGGTCAGATCCCATTTACGGTACTTCACGATGAACAATTACAACTGTGAATATGAAAACTTGGTGTTTTGGAAACAGAAAGGGCCTCTCAGAGCAACAGCTCCTGCCCTATGCTTGAAGTTTGTCTCTTCCATTCTCTGGCAAACTGAAAAGATCTGCTCATAAGTTTCACATCCAGCTTTGGAGCATTTGAAGCTTGGTTTGCTGAACTCATCCCCCCAGTGACAAAAGCTGTTCAGATGTGCAAAGATTGCTCAATGACTGGGCAAACAAACACAAAGATGAGAGAGACAACCCTGCTTTGAAAGCATTACTGTTTTGCTGGTGTTGTAGTTTTTGTTGCTAGTCCTCTTAAAGAACAAGAATCCTAGATCCCACCTTGGTGATCCACTGCTGTCATCATTGGCTAACATTAGGACACAGGATACCCCACATCACATTGCTAGTGAGTTGGCAGTGTAAGATTTCCTCATTAGTTCAGATCTGTGGAATAGAAGAGGGGATTTTGCCTTTGCAATAAGAACAAAGGTTGAGTTTTAGTTTGTACCCTGAGTATGAATCTCCCTTGAGAGTTAATTGGTAGAGCATGGTTAACATAACACAAGTTCTCAAAAGTCATGCAGAACATCCAAAAGTCAGTCTAAAAAGCAGGTCAATACCTGTTATGGTAAACACCAGCTAGTGTTGCACAGGCTTCAAGGGATGCGCTCGGAGGGAGCTCAAGTCCAGATTTGAATCCAGCTCCTCATCCAACTCTCCCACCACCCCTCTGTGCCACATAACTCTCAGAACTTATTCTCTGTGCTTATGCTATTCACCTGTAGTGGATTCTTCAGGTTCAACCACACCATGACATGTTCAAATAGGATATGGGGTTTCAAGTCCAGGTATTCCAATGTTGCTTTCACTCTAGCCAATTCAAACTTTAAAATGTCCTGGATGCATAAAACTGACTTTCTGCATCTACAAGCACCTCAAATGTTGTCTAAATAGAGACACATTGACCAGTAAATCTCTGCCTAATCTGATGCTTTGAGAACTGTAGTTAGGAGGATGGGACTAACATCATTGGCTAACATTAGGACACACCATGACTTCATGTACTTACTTTAGACCCAAAGCTGAGGGCAACACATAAATTGGTAATAGATGCTCACAGAATTATGGTCATTACTGAACTGTAGAAAGCAGGATTCCATTTTTAGCAATAACCCAAATTGCGAAATTGCTTACATGTTATCTCCTCGGATGATGTGCAACCCCAGCACCACCTGCTCAACACCAGCCTGCAACAAGAAATTTTCCAAATCTAAGAAGCATCCACACAAACAAAGAAAGCACCGAATCCAACCTACACAGGCCTATACAGTAACATACAGTGTGCTTCTAGATATCATAAACTCTTAAAAGGAGGCTGAATTGTTCTTTCAAGGTTCGCATTTCCAAATTAAATACTTCACATTCTAATCTAAACAAGGAATCTACATATAACTTCACAAAATAAAGGGCATCTCCTCTTAAGTTTAGAACTCAACAAAGTGATACCTTGGTGGAGTAGACCCGCTCATGCGATTCATCAAGAATCAAATTTGTAGCTTGGTCAAATCCTCTTAAAACACCCTGTGCACATGGTAAACAAAATGATGATAAGCAACCTGCATGGGTAAACTGCATCATCAAACACAAAGGTCTTTTACAATGCCTCATATAGTGCCATTGGTTGAAGGACACTTAATAAGACAAACATACCACAATGTTGCGCCCGTCATTTGTAATAACGGATATAGTCTCTGCACACCACATCAGAAAAAGAAACAAGTGAGCTTGTCATGAAGACGATGATCATGGCCACCAGATAAAAGAGGAAACACGGAGTGACTAAAACACAAGTAAAAGAGGAGATATAGATCCCTAAACCCTAATTTTTGTGCTTCTATCAATGCAAGCCGCAAAAGCAAAATCCATACCATCGGGAACATAGCCAAAATATGCAACCTAAACTAGAAAGAGGAACAGAAGCCCCATCAAAAAATTGAAGGTTTACCAGCAACGATCAGAGATCAAAGCATCTAAATGACCTGCATCCAAGAAACCCTAAAACCCTAAATAGTGCACTCCCCTGTCCTTGCAACGGCCCTCTACAGCAAGGCAGAAGAGAAACACCACAACTTATCGAGAACTCCAAACTCGGGACATCAGGATTAGGACAGGGACTTTACGATCAACGAGGGATTCAAGTCCAGTGTCGGTAGCCATGCCAGAACTCCTTGGAAGAAACCTTAGCCCTCAACACTAGACACCAAGCTCTTGAGAAACGGATTCGAGAACTTGTGAGCGTGATGCCGCACTCTTCGCACGCAAATTCCGCTTGCTGGAACCAAAAGATTATGTCACCCACGTACTTTGCACCAGTCCGCTGTAATGGAGTTTCAAACACTGCGAAGTTAGCTCTGTGAGGATGCTGTTAGGGCTGATACCTTCGCTCCATTGGAACGACGCTCGGAGACTACCTAGTCTTCCGACGGTCTTCAACACTTGACCTAATTTGAAATCTGGCACCTCGGAGGCACCTTTCACGTTTGTCAGGTCTGCCTTGTGGCCGCAGTGACTCAGTTGTGGATGAACCTCAACTGAGTTAACATCTGGTTTCACCTGGGTAACATATTCTGTAAGAAGTAGGTCCCATATTTAGGTAGATAGGTAGGAAAATAGGAGACTAGGTACTAGGAAAGTAGATGGTTTTTATGCATAGGTAAAGGTCCGTCCACACTTGGTGGTAAAACAGTGTTACCTAAATGTTAAAGTAATGGTAAAATACAAGGGTGCACACCTGGTGGCAAAGATAACATCAAAACTTACATGGCATCTGATGTGACAGCAGGTGTTAAACTAATGTTATGAAAAATGGTAAATTATGAAAAAATGTTAATTTATTATTGAAAATTTACAAAAATGAACTATGCAGGTAATGTTAAATTAGGGAACCAGAAAATGGCCAAGTAAATTGATGGTAAGATACAATTTGAAAAAAAATTGTTGTCACATGTTGCATCCCATGCAATGGCACATCTTCAACGATATTACGATATGCAAGTATTTCTATATTGCAAGCAAGCTCTTCTATATTGCAAGCTCATCGCATCAAACGTGGAGCTCAACCTCAACAACCTATGAACACAAGAGCTGCAACTTGAGCGAACAATCTTTTCAAGCATAACTACATGCACCATGATTATGCATCTTGAACAAGTGATCCTTTCAAGCACAATTACATCTACAATAAAAAAATTTACATATGTGCATGCACCATGTGACAAAATCATCTTACAATTGTGATGGATTTCCAAGGTAGTGATAGCAACCTCGTTGAAACTAACAATCAAGGTACATGACTTGGTTGTTTTTTACAAAATTGAAAATACAAATATTATGATAAATAATAAGTTTAACTATTAATTTCAAATCAATTTGTAGAAAATTTTGTGGAGATACCCAAGTAACACAATGCATCATAAACTATAAAAAGAGGTCTGAAAGTGCAAAGAGGCAGAGGTGGCAAACTCTCAAGAAGCAAGAAGACCATTCCTAATCTCACTTTAGACTCCACTTGTGAAGCAAGCACAAAAAACCACAACCGAACTAGGAGTACCAAGAGGTAATTGTTTTAATGCAAGCAAAAGAAGAAGAATTCATATATGGAATAGTTGTGGATTCTAGAGATTAGTTTGAAACTACTACCTCCAAATGGTGGAAGATTGTAGAAGTAATGAATGCAAGTGGATATTCACCATTACCAAAAAATGGTGCAATGTGCAAAAACAAGTGGGGCACAATTTATGGTGATTTAAAACACACTTTTTGTTACATGTCAAGGGCAAGAAACAATACAAAGTATTGGGAATTAACCTTGATAAAAAAAGGTAGCTTTTAATTGTCCCTCAAGATTATAACAAAATAATGTACAAGATGATAGATTCCTTCATGGGAGCTGGTCAACCAATGCTACATCCTCTTCATATTCATGACATGATGTCTCTAGTTGATAATGTGTTTAGCCTTCATGTGGTGTAGTTAAAACCTAATGGAAAAACTAATGTGTTGCTCACATCTCCTTTGTCATTCACCTCAACAAGGCAAATTGTGCAACTAGATTTGTGTACATCACTGGTGTGTACAAAACAAATTCCAAAGACACATGCAACATGTACATTCCAACAACAAGTACAAGAGAAAATTTCATTCAATTGGGAACATTTTTGGACTCTCTAAATGAAGTGATTCATGATTACACCTCACCATACAAGGATTCAAATGCATCTATAAGAATTGCGAAACCTCCTCCCATTGTTGGTTGAATGGCACTTGGCAACATAGGTGACAAATGAAAATCCTTTGTTGTAAACAATGGAATGGTTGAAGTGACTCATAAAGGCAACAAAATGTTGGTGGCTTCAATCAACAAAATCCACTCTAGAAACTTGGAAATTGAAGAACACCATTCACAAGAACAAGAAAAACTCCTTAAATACTACAAAATGCGAAATGTTGAAGTAAATTAGACACATAAACATGGTTGAAGCTATTCAGATTGTTTCATGTGATGGGCAAGATGTATACAAAGGGGAAACAAAACTCACAACTTGAACCTACTACATCTAATGGAAATTAAGGGAAACAGATTTCATCTAAACCTACTATAGTTAAATGAAGATTAAGGGAAACAAAATTGTCATCTAAACCTATTGTAATTACTAAACACCAAAAAGAATTAAAGATTTGGTTTGTGATCTCATGTCATATGTCACTAATGTAAATAGAATTACAAATATAAAAAGAGGGGTAAAGTTGTTTACCTACTCAATCACTTTAATTTAAAAGATGTTCCATTAATGCCCAAGGTAAGTTTCAAGTTGAAAGCGTCAAATTTCACCTGACATTTCATGTCCAACAATCGACGTAAGATATTCATAATCTACTAGTTATCCTCTTGCTTGACATCTTTGATGTAAGTGGCTTCCTTGTGTAATGGGGTGTGTTCATAGTAAAAGGAGCTAAGGATTGCATGCACATGCATAAAATCCTACACCCCCATGACTTTGAAAAATGATTACATGAATTGTAAGGATTAAAATTTAATGAAATCATTTTCAAAATGTTTGTATATTTATGAATTTTCATCAAAATAAATTTTGTGAAATTTTGATATGTTTCATTGGTCATAAAGTGTTAGTAAGGAATGGATAGTTCAATGTGTACAAGGTGTTAAAACTTTGAATGTATTTTATTTTATGTAAATCCAAACCACTAATTTTGAAAAATTATGGATGACCATATATTGATGATTATGAGGGCATGGTATCATTAAAAATTTGAATATATGTTTTACTTTAATTATCCACAATAGTTTTTTTTTAGTGTTTAAATGTGTTTTTGATCATTAAAACTACATAATTTGAAATTTTTCCTCAAACAAAAAACATACATTTTGGTATAAGCAAAAGCAAGGCTGCATTTTCATGAATATTGAATGTGTTATATAACATTATTTTTTTCTTTGTGAATATGTTATATTCCATTTAAAATGATGTTAAAAAAAAGTATGTTTGATAAACTCAATGTATAATGTATTATTGAAGGTTTGAAACACATATTATTTTTAAAATATTGACATGTTTACTTTTGTTGAAATCTACACATTAGATTTTCTTGAAAATTTATCATTAAAAAACAGATTTAATTAAATATTGTTCGAAAATTCATGGAAACATATGTGAATTAAACTTTTGAAGTTGGCACTATCATCCAATAATGGGCCCTATCCAAAACATGGAAGCCATGTTTCAAACTTGAAAAAACATAATCCTTAAAAAGGACCTACACGTGGGGCCCACTAGCTCTTTTTACTGTGAATGCACCCAATGGCATCATATACTTAAATAATTTCTCACATCTTCTTGTTCTAACATGTTCATGATTTTATTAACATCAATTTCATGACAACAAATTAAAAGGTTATGTAATATACAACAAGTAATGAAATTAGGCACACTTTGAGGGTTTTGATATAGAAAAGTGTGTATTGTCAATGGCCCCATGTACAATTGGGAAACCACAGAATATTTTGAATCCAAGCATTAATGTTTCCATCTTAGATCTAATTGGCCAAGCAATAATGTTCTTGAAATCAACATTGATGGTCATAACAACCTCTTTGATGACAAGTCAATTGATCTATAACAATTTGTTACATACCAAAAGATTACAATCTTGCACTAATTTGTATAATGCACAAGATACTCACACCTCAACCAAAATAACAAGTCAATATCTTGTGTTTTGTTTGTGGATTATAGGTTTTAGTTATTCAACAATGTCAAACAAAATGCATTTCCTCATTCTAAAGATGTGTAGCCATCGTTGATCATCATATTTGTGGATCTTAGTTTAACCCAATGACCAAGATCAACACAAAATGACCCAAAATTGCATTATTTAGTTGGTGATGAACAAAATAAACAGTTGCATCAATAATTTGATAGAAGGTTGTTGTGATGATTAACTTCAACAGAAAAGCATCAACCAAAGGTAGGAGTTCAAGTGGGTAAATGAAATTCTACAATATCAAAATGAAGAAAACGAATACACATGTAGTCACAACATCTTGTTCATTAGCCGTCGATGTAATGATTTTTGATATACACACAAATTTGAACGACAACACACCAACAAAAAAGAAAATTATTAGGATGGTTTAAGAAAACAAAAACATTCCACAAACAAAAATAGGAAAATCTTTCAAAAGCAAAATCACACAAAACAACAAAAAGACGGAAGAAACAATTGAAGAAAAATCATTATCATAAACATGCAAAACTTCAAAAAGATCAAAAAAGAAAGCGAAAATGCATAGTTGTTGTAGAGTGCATAAAACTCCAAAAACTTTTGAAGAAAAAAGTTGAAGAAACTTTGCAAAGGTGTACACCAAAACACCAAAAGCTTCAAACAAGAAGATTGGTGCAAGAACATTTGTTGTCATACAACATAGAGAACAATAAAATGAAGAATATGAAAAAAGGAGAAGAAGGTCAAGAACTATGTGTGTCGTGTTGTCAATTTGCAAATGTTCGACAAATGATGATGACATCATAGAAAAGGTAATTTACAAACTATGTAGGTCTACACACAAGGTAATTACAAATGATGGTAAGTACTTTTAAACCTAAACTTTTTGTTAACCTAACATTAGGTGTGGACAAGTGTCCCTACTTTTGTTGTTAAATTAGCATTTTTATAGCTTATTACTATCAAGTAAATGAAACTTTATTTTATAATAATGTTAAAGCTAACAAAAAATTATTATTTAATACTAAGTGTGGCCATGGTATAAGGGTTTTTTTACTACCTACTAACAACCTACAATGGGTTTTAGTACTTTGTAACCTCTTATAACAATAAATGTTAAATAGTTAACCTTAAATGTAAGTATTATAATGGGTGCCCAAAGGCACAATATAATACCTACAAATCCAAATTTTTGTTTATTGGTTAGATATACTACCAATAAATGAAATAAAAGTGCTAAAATCAAATTTTTTGAAATTTCAATCACCAAAATTTTACCAGATTTTGACTTTTTTAAAAAAAATAGTCAAATGTCTATACATGGTTCAAATAGGTAACCAAACATATAAAAATTTGTTTAAAAAATTACAAGTTTTCATATTTAACAACTTTTTACCAAATTTGGCTAAATCTTTTTAAGCATGATCATCATTTTGGTTACATAGAAAAAATTTTGCTAGAAAAAATCTTGTTTTTATTACCAATAAATTTGTGATAATTACATGTGACTAGTTGTTACATGCAACTATTTGTGGGCCTTTTGTGATTACATTTGATTCTTGACATATTCATGATTAGTTTACAAGTAAATGTTTTTTCATTCTTCCAATGGGTTGAATTTATTATTATTTTCACATTGATCACACTTTAATTACAACCAAAATCATTTTTTGCTAGTAATTATGACATGGACTTAAAACCCCTAAAGGTATAGTAAGGTTTACTAGGGGTATATATATACTTATTATTACATTAGGTTTCTTTTTCACTTAGAGGTAGCTGCCTATTTAGTTATTGACCTTATATACCTATCTACTTACTTAGTTGGTAGCAAGTTACATAGGTATGTAGGTAAGTTGGTTGGTAGGTACATAGCTATGTAGATAAATAGATAGGTGTATGTGGGCAAGTGAGGTATGTACGATATAATGGGTCACATTAGGTTATAGGTGGTAGGTAATTTAATTCAGGTTAGGTTAAGTAAGTAGATTAATTAGGTAATACATAGTAAATAGGTGGGTTAATTAATAGGATATGGGATATTAATGTTGTTGAGTACAAGATAGTAATGTTGTAGTGTTTCTCCTTGCCAATATTACTTTATTTCACATCCTTTGTCCTCCTCAATTTTGTAAACTGTATAACTAAATACATTAAATACCTAAGTAGGTTAGGTAGGTAGGTGGGCTAAGTAGTTAACTAAATACCTAGCTTACATACCCTTTAACATAAGTATTTAACTATGTTTCATGTACTTACCTACCTAGACTAGATTTTTGTGTCACGATTTTTTTAATATGTATTTATGACATATGCCTACCTATTTAAGCCATACGTACTTGTTGAATCAAATTATTATTTGTTTTGATTACCATTTTGACTAATACTTAAATGATAGTTGGTCAAATTGATTAGCCAAAATAACCTTATATATGTTATTTAATAATAAATATTTTTTAAAAAATGAAATGTCCCATTTGATTGCAACCCTATTTTTTTATTAAAGGTGTGCATTGTTCGTTTAATTTGACTACATGTCACATTTGACCAAGTAGTTAAAAAGGTCATTTTAATCAATTAAACTAGTAAAAATAAACATGTAATTAAAAAAACTAAAGCCCTTAATCAAATTGACCAAACTTTTAGTCAAAATTAACAAGGTAGCAAAGTTGAACACCTTGAAAAATCATGATTTTTTATAATGAAGGGGTTTTGTATGTGTGTTGGGGGCTTGAAAGCAAATGATGTTGGTGAGTTCATTGGCTAGTAGATCATCATGTTTAACCAACACAAGTTGTATTTAAATTACTTAAAATGGTATCATTTTTCAACCAATTCAATTTTAGTATTGTTCAATGTAATAAAATTATGAAGTGCATCTTGTGGACTTCACCTAAACATACGACTAATAATTTGTGACAAGGCAATAACTATTGGTTCAAAATCTTATGAACATCTACTCATGTTTTCCTAATGGTCCAACTATTACATTTTAACATGTGTTGCTTGGAAGTTTTTCCTCCTTTGTTTGGAAGTTTGAACACTAATTTTAGAGTAAACCCATCCTTGAGTGGTACCACTAGGAACATCACACCTTGATTTTCTTAGATTCATCAAACTTTGAAAAATCATAAGAAACATTTGAATAAATTTTTTCATTTTTTTCATGAATACATTTATTAAGTTCCATAGATTTTGAAATTTCAATAATATCAAAAATATTGTGTATTTTGATGTTCTTAATCATTGCATGAAAGAACGTTCCTTGAACTTTTTGGTCAAGAACATAAATTTGAAACATTATTTGAAAACTTTCTTGTGATTTTTTGTCCTAAAGTAATTTTCAAGTCATTCTATTTTTTGGTTTTTATTAAGCAATTAATTGAATAAACATAATTTAGTTGTGAATTTTCAAAATTAAAAATATCAAATTTTAAAGGGGCCATTTTAATTAGGAATATATATTTTTTAATTACCAATTTTTAATTCCAAAATAAACTTCAAGCCATATATTAAAAAATGCAATGGATAAACATGAAAAAAAAACAATTTAATGATGACATTTAAAGGAAAGCTCCTAGGAAATGATTTGGCCACTTTTGGTTCCTTAACCATTCTTTGAGGTGGTTCCTAATGGTACCACCCAAAGATGGTTTCGCCTTTCAATCTATTTTTGCATCACTTCACCAACATCGTGTACTTTTATATAGTTTTCAAATGAAGCTTAGGTGACTTACATCATGATCACAATTTTCAACTCTTAGTTGACTAGCTTGTTGATGCATTGAAGTACATTCATTGGTATGTCTTCTAAGTTTAAAAACCTCACAAATGGTATAATTGTTCTTTGTTGTTTGAATGTAGAGCTAAAAGGTGTTGTTACCCATTTTTGAAGAATAGTCATGACCTAATTTTGACCATCTTATAGGTTTTGTGACTTTTGTTGTTTGATTTATATCATATGGATTTGCTCACAAGGAACCGTCACACGGTGTAAGTCAATCTTAAGCACAATCACATTCAAGGTGCCCAAAAGGAATGTCACACTACAAAAAACTCCAAAACTCACAAAAATCAACTATGGATTATGCTCATCCATTGCCATTAATTTAGAATGACAAACAAGTTCTATAAGTATTTGTAATAAACATAGAGAGGGTTCAATTTTTTTAATCGGTGCACAATTTAATGTCAATTTTCAAATCTATGAAAGAGAAATTTTAGTCATACTCATAACAATTATAATGTATGGTACAAGAATTGATAGGACTAGCAAAGTTATGCCAAATTGCATCCAATTTGAAGTATAAACATAAATTGTTGTCAAGTATCAAATGTTATGAAAATTAAAGCATCTATATTTTTCAAATGTTTAATAATGTGCTTGGAAAATATAAATATAAAGATGTTATGGTCGGACACATAAGGACTAGTAAATGAACAATATTTTATATGTTGTAAAGTTTTAGGACTCAAGTGGTTCCTATGGGGGTACCCCACTTGTGACTCTCATCAAAAGGTTTATGCAATGATTTGTTTAAATCGAAGAAAAGGTAGTCCATTTCTCAATAACTAAGCTTGATTTAATAGGGATGGGGTACATTTGACCAAAAGGTAGTTTAGAAAAAGCTTATATTCATGATATTAAATGTTTAATTAGATTCATGATTAAGAAACTCAAATAAAAATGAATTATTTAAGAAATAAAAACCAATTTTGTTGATATTAATGCAAATCTTACTTGATTTCTATTAGCTTTAACTTGACCATGTTGACAATGGGCTTTTATACAATTCATTTTTTTTAATGCTAATTTATAAGAACTTGTGTTTACTTTATGAATTTTTTTGGCATTTGAAGCATGTCTGCTAATGGTTTCAATTTGGCTTGCCATGGGACAATAGATTGTTGGCTAGTGGATCATTTGGTTTTCAAACATACCAAATTTATGTAGAATCCTCACTAAGTCAAGACAAAGAAGTAAAAGAGAATAAAAATTTCCGCCTTGGTTTTGTTTGATTTATCTTGAATTTTAGGTGATCATTTAGTAATTACAACTAGAACTTGATTATTTGTTTAATGTCATGGCCTCTATCAATTCTAAACAACCATTTTTTGAGTCATTCAAACACCTTCACCAACTCTTAACAACTCAAGGTATGTTAGTGTTTTCTTAATTATTTCAAAAAAAATTCCAAATGACATGCAAGAAAATATATGGTACACAACTTATTGAAATTTTAATTATAATAATGTACCTAAATGTAAATAGGTGTTTAGAATTGGATTATGAAAATATACTTAAACTTTATTTATAATACTTTCAATTTTAATAAAATATGAACCTCTAAGATTCTATTATATCATAGGATACCAAAAATTACCCAAGTTATTTCACATGTTACATAATATCTATAAAAAATAACTTCCCTTAGAGTGTTTTAACATCCAATAATGAAGTCTTGGTTGTGAAAATACTCCTTGTCCTCTTCCATATGGACATAAAAGATTTTAACACAATTGACTTCATGATCACAACTTGTGTAAATCTTCCAACAATTGGTTGGTATAGATACAACATGATGGTCTTGCAATTGTGGAGCTTGTAAGATATGCTTCACATGAAAAAGTCTCATCATTTTTTGTGTTAATGATTGATGTGAATGCATTAAATACCAATGCTAATATTCTTCTTGTAGCCCATCACTACTACAAGTCATGGCTTTTCAAGTTGCCCAATTTGATTGCCCCCTATCCATTTTAACAAAAAGTAGTTCAATTTGACTAGAGGCTTTAGTTGCTAAAGTGACATTTCTCTTTTGACTTGTCCAATTGATTAAAGTGATTTTCTTGACTATTTCGAATGGGATAAAAAATGAACACCTTTAATAAAAAAACATGGGTCTAATTAAATGAGACATTCAATTTGTTTAAACCATATTTATATTTAAATAGGTGGGTAGGGTAGGCCAATTAGCCTAGGGTAGCTAAGTTAAGCTTCCTAGGATGGTTAAAAAAAAATGTTCATAATAATAAAATGACAAAATTTATTGTTTGTTGAAGATATGGTGCAACGTGAAAACATGTTACATAATCTTTTTTTGGGTGTTGCACTTGTACTTTTTCCTACGTCTCTTTGAGATTTCAATAAAAAACATTAATATTTTCATTGAAGTATCCAAAAAAGGACTGACATATGTAATCTTAATATAATTAGCATTTCAAAAATGAAAAAAACACATGAAAATCCTAAATATTGAATGAGTAACGGACTTTTGAATTTTGATGATAATTTTTGTAATGCCTTATAAAATGCATGCACATGTGAATTTTTTTCCTTACAATGTATCAGTCAAATGTATTTGAAACTTTGGGTTATTTCATGATTTATGTTTAAAACACTAAAGACAAATTGAATGGGTGGAAAATGATTTTTCAAAGTTGTGACATGGACTTTTGAAAGTCCCAAAAAATGTAATATTTAGGAAAGTCCATATAAGCATGAATTTTTGTTATTTCTTATAAATCATTTTAGAAAAACATTTAAATTGTTTTTACCCATTCATATGTACATTCGAAATTGGTAAAAAGTCTTCTTTTAGGGGACCTATTTTGATGGCATATCCTCTAATATCACACTAGTTGGGATAGACTAATGCAATTTGGTTCCTTGACACCTGGATGTCAAAAAGTTCAAACTAAACACATAGCGTAGGATAGGTTCATTTTCATTTTGTTGCACAATATTGTTGTGTTAGGATTTAAAGATCTTACACGTGCCACAAGTGTGCCCACTAAGCTCACTACATAATTATGTGGAAGATGATGGTGAATATTTTATCAACATTTCTACAATACAAAATGTTTCTTCAATATAATTAACCTAGGTCAAAGCACTGTCATCATTTTTTTACAAGATAGGTTTCAAACTAGAGATCATATGTTGCTCTTGATTTGTTTTGTGATCTACAAAATTTTATTTGATGTTGAGGTTCAATTGGTTTGAATTTTGAGTATTCATTTTTTTTGTAGGTATTATTCAAGAAGAGAAACGTCTTGGGGCTTAAAGAGATGTAGGAGTTTTGCTCACACTAAATTCACAAGAAAAAGATTTGTGTGATAACTCACATCCTTGAACATTATGTAAGCTTTTCATTTCAAGGCCTAATAGACACATATTTGATCTTATCTTATTTGCAACTTTTGACCTTTGTTTCTTATTATGTGCTATAACTTTTCTTTTGTTGGAAAAAACACCTTTCTTCAAAACATAAGCATGAAATTTGTACAGAGAGCCTTGTTGTTGGTGGGTACAAAAACATTTTATTGTGATGTTTTTGCCTTCATGCATAAAACCATTTCCTCACCCATTTTCTTGTTTAGTTCTATGGGTAGGTGTAGTCATATTAACACATACCATTATAAGTCATAACCACTACTTAATTTTGTGTATTTCAAATTATGAAAGAAAGAACTACAAATACACTTGTTTTTATAGAATTTTATATTCAATATATTGGTATCCATATCCAAAAATATATAATTAATGTAATGAATAAAAAGAATTTTTTTAATGTTATGAAACTATTGTTTTTAGTAAAATAGTTAAATAGTAAAAACAAAAAATAACATAGTTTGAATTTTTTTTATAACATAAATTTGGAAAAAAATTAATATAAACCTTAGCATAACAATATTTTAAAAATTGAATATTCTTATACAAAATTAAATGATGTATTGAAAATATTCCAATAATGTTTTTGAAAAAAACAATGAAAAAGCACAAGTTTAAGGGGGTGGGTGTGGCTCCTATTAAAGTGGTTGGGCTTGGGCATTGAATTCTAATTGTGTGTTTTTAAAAAAAATTAATCTCTTGAGAATTAAAAGTCATTATGGTTGCCCTTTGAACACCATTCTTTGAGGTCTATAAACCTTGAACTTAGCCCCTTCCACAAGCTTGCTTGAAATGGAAATTCCATGTTGTTTGTTATTTGTTTGGTCATTTGAATCAATTTAGCACTCATGTGGACTCTTGTAACCCAATTGCAAAAAGGAGTATTGAGTATGAAAATGTATTCAAAACATTTTAAGTCTTACTACAATTCTTAAATTGATAGATGATTATTAGAAACTTAGGAATTTTAATTTGTTCAAGTATATTAATAAATACACATGTAAACATTTGTAGGTAAGGTTATAAAATTTAAGCTTGATTCATTTATGTTTATGTTCCTTTAAATGTTCTTCAATGGAAGAACATGTAGCAAGTATATCAATGATATATGATTAGATTTTTCACAAACTAATTTCTATGTACATTGGTTGGGCCCAATTCTGGAGTTATAATCATGAACATCATTTGAAGGCGTAATTCAAGCATCCAAAATTTGCAAGTCTTTAATGTTCAATTGCAAATGGATAGTTCCAAATGGTTGACCAAGGTTTGGGTACAAGGAGGAATTTGCCATGACCTAGAATTTACTTAAGATGAAAAGTTTTATCACCTCCCACAAATGTTGTATATAGGTGCTTGTGTTAGTTTGGCACCCATGGGGATTTTGCAATCTTGATGCATTCATGTCTTGAATACATAGGTGTATAATAAATGATATTACAAATTTAAAGTTGTAAGCATCATGTAGTAATTACTCAAGACTTGGGGTTTGTTTTCCTCAAGGGGAAGACATGCGCACAAGCATTTGTAGGTAAGGTTTTAACTTTTCTCATCATTTATGTTTATGCTCCTTTGCATGTTCTTCAATGGAAGAACATTTGACATGTAGATCAATGAAAGAAGACCAAACTTGAAAATTTAGATTCTACATACATTGGATGCCCAATCATGCATTAATTTAGTCACAATTGATCATTTTAAAATATTTAACGTGCATATGATCTTTAATGTTCAACTATATTCAAAAAATTCCAAGTGATTTTCAATTGTTTGAGTACAAATAGTTGGAATTTGACATGACTTAGAATTTTTATATGAATTTTTTTATCATCTCCCATAGATGTTGTGTATGTTACACGTGTTTGTGTCAATTTGGCACTCATGGGGATTTTTGCAATACTAATGCATTCATGTATTGGCTTTAAGTATGTAGACCATGCGTTGATGATGTTGTGAAACTACATTTGCAATCTTTATGAAGAGATTATTGGAGACTTGGGATTGATTTTTGCTTTAATAGAACATATGTGCAAGTACGGTTTTAATTTTTAACCACTTGAATCATTTATGTGTTATATGATATAGATTTGGTGAAGATTTCTTATAGTGGTCCTTGGGATTTCCTTCTCTAGAATTGTTGTAAATGAATGAACTTTTGTTATTTTTTGAATGGGTATGGATTATGTCATATGTACAAGTGTGATTAATATAAACTCCTAGTGGCTAATTTGACTCAATGATCTATGTAGACTTAATTTGCATGACTTAGATAAAACTTTTAAGGCTTTTATGAATTGTTGTGAATATAATCCATTAAGGCTCCGTTTAGTGTATACATTGAGTCCTACAATAATCCATATAGACTAATCAAATTGTACAACAAAGTCCCTTTAAATTGAAGCAAAGTTTAATTAGTCCCTATAATCATTGAAATAAAATCCCTACAAATTGAGGTGAGGTTGAAATAATCCTTATGATCATGAACAAAACACCTATATATTCATGTGGGGTTGAATAGTCCCTACTAACATGAACAAAGTCCTAAAAGATTGAAGTTGTTTATGAAAAGTCCCTAAAGTTTGTCTATAATTTCCTAGAATGATCCATTCAAACTAATCAAATTTGAGAAGTTGTAATCAATTGACTCATTTATGATATGTATATGCCCCTTAACAAGTTCTTCAATTAATTATATGAAATTGAAAAGTTGGCTTCTATTTACATTTGTCCCTTAATGAATTTTGAAGTTGTATGTAGTCATGAGGGAATTATATCATTATGCATGTAATTCAAGTAGCCAAAATGGAAGTCCTCATATTGTGGATATTTTGTATATCTTTGATAATCCTAAATGGTTGTAAAATGTTTGGGTACTTGAGTAGGAGTCTAGTACTTACAATATATTTATAAGTAGTTTTGTCATCTTTCATAAATGTTATTATGTGTTGTTTGTTTGAATCAATTGGTACTTGTGGGGATATTTGCATTCACGAATATTTAGTATGTGCATATGTATTAACATGATATGACAAAGTTGATAATACAAATGTTTTAGGGATGATTATTGGAAACTTAAGTCGATTACCATTTATTTCAAAGGCAAACATGCATAATAATGTTTTAACCAAAAGGTATTGATATTTATGCCATTTTTTTCAAGAAAAAAATTCAAAAATGTATATTCATCTAGTTGTTCAATAGGAAAGGTATAATTTGCAAGTGATCAATAACAAAGGCTATGGATATAATTATTTTTGTACTATATGTTTGATGCAATTTCAATATTGGCTTGCATTGTAGTAGATGATGTCTCGCCATGGATTCACAACCCATGACCAAGCTCATGCTTGACAACAATTGGAGAAGAGGATAACAACACAAAATGTTTGACAAAAGAAATTTCACCATGCAAAACAAGATGTTTAGTTATGTCAAAAACAAATCATTTCTACCTAAGGGGTTACAAAGCATTTTATGTCTAAAAAAGACCAAAATACGCTTGCTTCACAAGTACACAAGGTATCCATAAGGCATCACTCAATTTCCTAGGACCACATAGCTAAAAACTAATTATGGAAAAGGTTTTTGGAAACCCCACCTTTCATTTTTGTTTGTTTGATTATTTTTCGAAAGGTTATTATAACAACCTAAGAACTGGTGGTAAGGAATATATGTTTCACTACAAGAGGCAAAGCAAGCAAAATCAAACATCAAGCTTGTTACCAAGGGGGTCAAAGTATGGTTGGGGTACCAAAAAGAACCATCTCCTTTTGTATCTAGTGGACCCCCTCACTTAAAACATGTTGTTGTAACTTAATGGCATATTCATATTGAAAGTTTGATTTTCTTCATGGATATATATATATATA